>Ga0315330_10000445_pt1 | contig 25506 bp, 40 predicted proteins | sample M140m34915metaG_FD_203453 | JGI IMG/M metagenome (GOLD analysis project Ga0315330, IMG submission 203453) | Ammonia-oxidizing marine archaeal communities from Monterey Bay, California, United States - M1 40m 34915 | ecosystem: Environmental > Aquatic > Marine > Intertidal zone | place: USA...
GTTCAACAGCATGAAGCCATGACCAACGAAGAGCGCAGGGCGAAGACCGAAGCAGACAGGCTCGAAGAAAAAAAAGCGCGTGAAGCACAACGGCTCAAGGCCGCTGAGGGCAACGCTACTCTTCCTCAGTTTCAACAGAACCCGGAATAGGTAAGTTCCAAAACTTGCGCGAGCACCAATCAGCGAGCACGAAAAGCCCCTCGAAGATAGCAACTGCTATCAAAAAGAACAATATCGAAGTCGGGAAAAAAAGTATTCCAAGCGTTCCCGATTCCATCAAGTGCGCCTCGCAATAATATCGTCAATGCGGAGGATTGAGCATGCAACCTCAGTCGCTGACTTGATGATTTGCTCAACAAGCGCGGCAGGTTCCCACACTCCATGCTCAATGCCTGTCTCAGCGATGCTACCAACGCCTTCAAAGTCAATGTAAAGACCCATGTCTGCTGACACTGAACGCAATTCCATGACAACATCGAGTGCATCCATACCAGCGTTGCTGGCGATAGCGGCAGGGATGATTTCAAGTGCATCAGCGAAGGCTTCCATGCACATACGCTCGCGCGCTGAGGATTGACGCTCAAGTGTGGCATGGTTGCGAACAGACATAGCCAACTTGGAAAGCACTGCACCACCGCCGGGGTAAAGTCGCTGGTCCTTCATGTAAAGACATGCCACACCAAGCGCATCATCAAATGCTCGCTCGTACTCGTCAAGGGTTTGCCTTGTAGCGCCACGAACAATCATGGTTATGCTATCACTTTCTTTACTCTCGATTGAAACATAGTCAAGGTCGCCGATTCTTAACGAAGACACTTTACCTTCAATGCGCGGGGCTTCATCCTCTGTAAATTCAGTAATGCGATGATGGATAGGCACGCCGATGATTCTCGAAACGCCGTCAATGTCACTTTGTTGCACGCGACTAACAACTCCGATTTCCATCATGTCAAGATGCTTGGCAACTGCTTCGTGGATTCCGTCACGAACCATGACAACATCACACATCTCAGCAATCTTGTGCGCAACATTGCTCAGTATTTGCATCTCTTGCTGTCGAATGGATTCAAGTTGAGCAGGGTCTTGGATTTGCATTTGCACATCTTCGTAGTTGAACCCGTCAAGCCCACCGTCAAGGAGCAACACGCGCGGATTCTCTTTGCCAGCAAAGTCGGGATTGACAAACATCTTGTTGAGGACGAGTCCACGATGGAGGTACGAGTCTGTCATATCTCCACCCGCTTGAGTCAAGGTACGAACGCGGTCAAGGTTACCATCCACGGCAAGCGCGGCCTTCTCGACAAGTTGTGCGGCGAATCCAAGAGCAGACTCGGATGCTTTACCGCGCAATGCAGTTGCGGCAACATGGCATATCTCAACATCAGTGTCGCCCGAAGGCATGCTCTCAAGAGCAACTCTTGACGACTTGTTGAAGGCGCGCACGATTGTTTGCGGGTGGATGCCACGCGCAAGCAGTCCTTCGCTCAGCGCAAGCATTTGACCTGCAAGAACAACAACGCTTGTCGTACCGTCTTTGCATACTTCTTCTTGTGTTTGACTCGCTTGAACCATCATTTGCGCACCGGGGTGTGCAGTCTCAAGTTCTCGGAGGATTGTGATACCATCGTTGGTCACAATTGTTTCTCCGCGTTCGTCAACAAGCATCTTGTCCATACCAGCAGGGCCAAGCGTTGACCTTACTGTTTCAGCGACCTGCACTGCGGCTCGTATGTTACTCATTTGGGCTTCTCTTCCAGTTTTTCTTTCTTCTGTCATGTGGGGTTCACCATCCTATGTGGTATTCTTCAATCAAACCTGTCTCTTCATTACGGCCTTTCACAAAGCCTTCGTTTCTTCCATGAAGAAACAAGTCATGATTGAGTTTGCAGTCTGCTATGCAGTATTTGATAACCTCAGCGTATCGCCCTTCTTTCCAAGCGACGGGCGCGTCTGCTGAGTCCATAATTTCCTTTCCTTTACCGAGTGTATGCTTGCACAACGAATTAAGGTGGTGGCTTTTGCCACACGCGCTTCTCAGCGACCAAGAAGTATCGACCATGCTATCCTTCTTGTTGAGAAGAACACCAGCATAGTGCATGTCAAGCGCGTCTCGGAGAACGGGTAAGTCGAAGCCTCGGATGTTGTGTCCAACCACGATACCTCCCTCGTCAACATGCTTCTTGAGGTGCTCACCAAGTTCACGGGGATGGAGAGGGTGCATGTGCGCGTCTGCTACAATTACATCGTCAGCCTTGCTAAACACATGTGCTTCTTCACCATCCCATGTAGCCACAACTGTTGGCTCAAACAGGTGAGTGTTTCCCCACCCTCCAATCTCATGAGAGAAATTAGCCGTTTCAATATCAAGTGCCATTACTTTATTGCTCATACTCAATCCTCCTTGAAACGGACATACACAGAGTTGCCGACACGGTAGGTGGTGAAAAGACCTTCCACATCTTTGAACCGCTTGTAAACAGTCGGCTTGCTCTTTCCGAGTTGGTTAGCGTATCGGTCAAACATGTCGTTCTTGAGAACCCAACCGCTACCTCTACCTTCAATGTCACTGCTCTTGCAGGCTTTGAAAGCGTTGCTCCATTCATCTTTGCGCGCGGCTTTCTCAGCGGCTTTGGCTCCAACCTCAACTTCGGACTCAAGCCAAAGAACAAGTTGTTCGTAAATGTCGTAAAGAATTTCAGTTGCCATCTCAACATCGTCGCCAGTGACTTTCCACTCACCGTCAACAGGTGTATCGTCGCGCATCACTCTCATCAAAGCAAGGTGTGTTGCGAAAACAACAGTGTAGTTGAGGATGTTGGGGATGAAAGAACAAACAACATCCGACAAATGCTTCTCCATGCCGCGAACCAGTGTGTAGTATTCTTCGACGGAAGCGAGCACTTGAGGCTCAAAGGAAGCGTCGATGGTAAACATCTCCTGCATGCAACCTCGCGCAACCTCTTCCTTTCCAGCAGGAGTGAGTCCTTCCCATGCATCTTCCGTCATGTTTGAAAGAAGCAAGAGGCGCTCTTGGGTTTTGATTTTGATTTCTTTGAAGTGGACTGCAATATCATCGAGTGATTGCACTTCAGTCAACTTGTTCTTGAAAACACCAGCCATCCTGCGCTCCGATACCATTTGTCGCATGTCATCGCTCCACGGTCTGTAAAGCAGCAAAACACGCTGGAACAATCCTTTGGTCAAAACATACTCTTTCACTCCACTCGGAGGGAATGATGTAATCCAAAATGATACGCGGGATTCTGTTTCCACTTTACCGTTCTTCATGTGTTTAGTCAAGGTATTACTGTGACTTCCGACAGGATTCATCGCTTGTTGTAGGTACAAGATAACTTCCGAAAAGAATTGCTTAGGGTTGGATTGAAGAAGGATTGAACCTTCATCAAAATTCAAGCACTTGTTACCGCCAAGCAACCCTTCGTTCTGCACAAGTTCGTATCCTCCATCGCCGTCACTCACTGAGTCAATTGACCCTATTAGCGCGCTGTCTGTTCCACTTGTGAACATGTCAATGTTCAATCCTGCTTTGTCTGCTACTTCGCCTGTAAATTCCCAAGCGATTGACTTACCGGACCGCGTTGCTTGAATCCAAAACACATGGATTCTTGGGTCAAGTGCCGAAGCCCATACGGGGATTCGCACATAGTCAACAAGGGCTTGCCCTTGTAGGTAGAAGAAGGAAATGAGGCCGGGGACTTCGTTGAAAAACGAGGTCGTCCGAAATCTCTCAAGGTATTCCTTCATCATCGGGTATTCTTTCACTGCGGTGTACTGGTTCCATTGTCTTTGGGGCATATTTTCTGTCTCCTTTGGGGGGCGGATGACTCTTGGGGTATGGTGGTCAGCCTATAACCATTTCTTGTTTTATCAATTATCACTATGTTGTTATAAGGATAAAAGATTGTCTTTTTACAGAGAGTAATCATAATAATCACTTCTCTATGCGAACTTCTTGTTCGCTTGTGAGCACTTGCGTAACTCTGTTGCGCAACACCTTCCCCATACGGGGAACATCGCGCAAACAATCTCCACATGCGGCTTCTTCAATAGAACCACATGCTTTGAGGATAGCGTCAACCATATCGGGGCCGATGCCGGGTATTGTTATCAACATATCAGCGCGTACATCGTTTGTACTAACGCGGCGTACTGCTTGCGCTCCATGCCGACTTGCTTTTTTGTAGGTTTTCTCATGAAGGGCGACCATGAAAGCCGCCGCTTCACTTGCGTTGGGTGCTCGATAGATGAGGCAACCGAAATCGGCAACCACTCGACCGAGGAATCCAGTCATTTGCTTAAGGGCTTGACTGGCTGTTATTGTTGAACCACGGTCGCGCGCTCTGCGGACATAACCTGCTATGTCTCCCCATATCACTAAACCGTAGTTCCCATCATTAGCGTCCATGTTATCCAACTGACGCATGAGGTGTCCTGTTCTCATGGATGAGAAGAGGTCGTCAACGCTCTTGGCTTCGATGAGCCAGTCACCACATTTGTAATCTCCATTGATGAGTTTTTGTCTCAACACATCAATACGGGGAGAGCGTGATTTCGCGCGTCGCTCAAGTGCTGAAACAAGAGAGCCACGCTCGTTGGTGTCAATAATGAGAGGTGGTTTCATTTAACCAATCTCCAAACTTTAACATCGTAATTCTGCCCGTGACCAGTATCATCAATCACGCGCTCTTCGCCTGCTTCCGCAAATTCCTTTGACCTGCTGAGTAAGTTGCCTAAACTCGGCATACTTGGGGCAGTGCGAGGCCATCGTTCTTTGAGAGTGTAGTATAAATTAGCGGTGTTCATATCTCCTTCTTTGAGAATCTTGATTATGCGATTTATCGTTATAATGTTTCGTCGCTTCTTCATTGACCCACCTCGAACTCTCCTGTCCCATCCCATAATTGACAGCGACCGACACAAAGACCTTTCCCAATCAAACTTTCACAGCGTTCCATGTATCCTCCATCAACGATGGAGCGTATTTGATACTCGGTGACAGAGGGGTCGTAGTCAGCCCACTGAAGCGTCTTGATGAAATTATGAAGGGTCAACATGTGCTTCTCTCTCATCTGCACAGTGGTTCGTTGAACAGGAAGGAAGTTTCGCAATCGCGATGCAAGGTAAATTGCAAGACTCGCGCGACTGATATGCGGAGGGTTGCTACCGACTTGGCAAGCAGACTCCATGAGGCATGGAAGAATCTTGATGCCCCCCATCTTGACAGTATCGAACTCGACTGGTTCGCCTGTGACTTTGAATTGGCTTTTCTTCACTTCGGATACTGGCAAATTAACACCCTTTGTTCCATAGAAGAAAGCAGTGTTGCGTGGCTCTTGAGCCATGTCACATATCTGCTCCCATGACAAAGTAAGCAACTCGTTACTTTCAAGCGGAATGCTCCATCGGAGCACATGTTGTTTAGCGTTGTAAGAGTTGGGGACTCGTATGACTCGCGCCATGTCAAATGGAACGGTCGGGTCCATGCAATACAATTCCATGTCTTTCTTCCACTTGTTGATGACTTTCTTCCCTGCCGCTTTAATGTGAGACACTTGCGCACCAGTGGATGGGAGATGAGTCTTGTCAAGGGAAATCCAAATGTGAAATCCATTGCCGCTAAACCAAACACCGTGGTTGATGTTTTCTTCCAGCAGGTATGCTTGGAGACGACGAACTTGCTCAACAACCTCATCGCCGTCAACCTCAACCATGTTGCTCCCTTTGCGGTACTTCTTGTCAAAGTCCAGCACGAAGTTGCTGACAACAGCGGTGTTGTATTCCGCGCGCCGTCCGTTAGGCTTCAATGCTCGGAAGCCATAAACCGACATGTAAGCGCACTGCGAGTTTTCAAGGCTCTTCCAGTATCTTTCAAACTCACTTTGGTTGTGAACAATTTTTCGGAATAGACCGACTTCTTTAGGAAAGTCGAACTTAAGGGGTTTCATCGGTATCAAACCTCATTCCAGCAGTGACAGCAAACTCAAGCACCTTGTCGATGCAAGAGAAACAAACAGCGCGCTTTGCATATCGCATTGCTATACCACCCTTGTCCCATCCACACAGTTCACACAGTCTTCCGTTCATTCGCTCACCTCTATTGCATACTTCGGACATAGTTCAAGGTAGTTGCAATATCCACACTTGAAATCTTGCTTCGTTGGAGGGAAGTGATTGTCAAGATACATCTTGATGAGGTCATTGAGGCGCTTCATCATTGCACGCTCACTGACTTTCTTGACAGGTTCAATCATCCAATGGTCGGCGGCTGAATATCGCCACCCCCAATGGGTGACAGGTCTGTCAATGCCGCGCTCCTGTAAGTAAGCACTGTCGCAGTTTTCAATCAAGAATTTGTAGTAGGCCATTTCTTTCCTCATCTCCGTCGCTTTGTTATCCTTCCACTTACCCGTCTTCAACTCATAGAGCATGAGTCCACCATCTTCCGCTTCAAACACACGGTCAATGATGCCGACAAACTGCACAGGAACTATACCGTAGCCCACAATATCCATGTCAATCTTCACTTCAATACGAACTTCGTTCGCAAGGGGCATTGGATTCTTAGGGTTCATCTTCATACGCGCGTTCTCAAACTCCATCAGCCATTTCATGTTTCGGTAGTAATCCTCATGATAGAAGGGGAAGTCTTTGTTCTCTGCGCGACGATTCTCAATGATTGTTTTCTCAGTTGGAATCATCTTCGTAAGGTATTCGCTCATGTCTGCCTTGTTCTTAGCAAGGTGTTTGATAGTCTTAATCAAATGTGGCTTTTTCTCAATGTGTTGATAGAAGAGGTCAAGTCCGTTGTGAACATCGTCACCAAGAACAAGATGCTTGACCAAGCCTTGTGGCTTGCGGTAGTTTTGTTCAAGCCACATCTGTTGTACGCACCACCCAATCGAACCAGCGGTTGATTTACTGATGCGGATGATGATACCATCTTTACCCATTTCGGGAGTCCAGCAGTAGGATGAACCATCGTCGTAAATCTTAGCAGTCATTGAATCGCCCCCTCTTTTCTTTCAACACTGTATTCCTTGTAGCATTTACCACAAAGGCGCACCGTGAGTTTGCTGTGTTGAGGGAGGAAGCGTAGTGGTTTGGTCTTCTGCTTATCAACCCACAGGAGAGTCCCCTCTTCGTTGGCTCGTTGAAGATTATTGACGAGCCATTCTTCATCTTCGTGAGGCCGGAAGCATGATTCGCATTGAAGGTGCGTGCAAATTTCACTGTCACAGTCGCCCACTTGGTGAGTCTCACCTACGCCTTCGCCACCATCACACCAACAGTCACAGCCGTCATCCGAGCGATGACCGCATTCCAATGCGGGGTTTTGGTAATCGTCAAACGCGCCCCAGTTCATTCCGGGTGGATAATTATCCATGAAACGCACCTCCGCCTTCGCCTCGGTCCATTTCACGCGACATGTTCCTCAATGCAATTTGCTTTGAGCGCTTGATACTTTCAGTATTAACCATGTAGAGTTCTTCATCAAGATTCGGCGTTCTTATTTTAACGACAGTGGCTTGAGGAATGAGGGTGTAGTAGTCATCCCCTCCTGTGTTTGTCTTTACCCCAAGATAGTCGCTGAATAGCGCATCTCCGAAAAAGAGTTCACCTGTCAGTTGCTTGACTTCTTTGGTTCCTGTTTCAAAATAATCAATCACGACTTGCATTCAATCACCCCTCAATGTTTTAGTGATGCGTCTCTGCTTTTTGTGGCAATGCAAACACACTCCAGTTAGAGGATGTACCGCGTTCACAATTTTTGAGCATTTTTTGCATCTTCGATTCATGACTGTCCCACCTTTGTTGGCACATGCAGTCTATTGATGAGAGGCAGTTCGGGGAACATGTCTTGCAGTTCACTGATAGCGCGGGCTAACTTCGCAGTGTCCGTTGCGTTTGCGTAATCTACATCAAGTTGGTCGTTGAGGTCTTGAACGAGTTCTTCAAGTTCAATGATTCGGGCTTCAAGTTCTTTTTGTTTTTGTTCTGTTTTTGTCATGGTAATCACCAATATGTTGCAGGTCGGGGTGCTCCCATTGCGGCTTCAAGGTCCCAACCTAAGACCTTGAACATTGCTTTGATTTTGTTTTGAACGAGTTTTTCAATGACTGCTTTCTTGTCAATCTCAAACCCATCCAAGTCTTGTTCTTCACGATAGGCGGCATATTTTGTAGGAGGTTTCCCAATAGGAGGATGAGAAACATACAGGTATGCGACTGAATTGCCTTTCACGAATGCATCGCGTTCATCTTTGACGATGTGTTCATTGTAGTATTGTGCTCCTTGCGCGGCAGGAGTTTTAGAAGGGAACACGCCTATGCGTGTCCATTGGGTTATCTCCTTCAAGTCGTATTCACCACGACGGAGCGGCTTGACCATCTTAAGGACGGCTTCACGCACATCACCTTCGGAGGCTCCTGTGCAGATGAGTTCGAGCACAGTGCGTTCAGCACGCTTGCTGATAGGTGCTTTGCCGCTCCCCTTCATCAGTTGAGCGTTCTTCCATTTGCCTTTATCGGCTTCGGGATATGACACGATACCTGCATAGCGGTTGTTTGTCTCCAAATACCAATAGTCCATGTAAGCCTCAAGTTCCGCGAACAACTTTTTGTTCCCGGTCTGTTCTTGGACAACATCAGTCACGCGCTTTGCCAAACGCTCTGCATCTTCAAGAGGTACTTGAATGAAAGCAGAGTCGGTGAATCCGTAAATCACATTGTACCCCATGTCGGTAGCAACGGTGTCAAGAAGGGCGATGCATCTGCGACCCTCGGAGAGAATCGTTTCAGCAAGGTCCATGTCAGCCCAACCGTATCCAGCGTGCGCGGTTAATCCATATAGTGACGCCATGACGCGTTTTACTGCCGACTGTGTTGTGTTCCATGCGGCTCGCCCTTGCTTTGTTTTAGCGTCGCGCATGTTCTGTTTGCATACATCACGGTAGTCAAACAAGTAGTCAACGATGGTAGGAAGTATGCCCTTCTCACCTTGATACCAGTAAGTACCGTTCTCCATTCGCAGAACATCTTCGCCCGGTCCGTCACGCTTGGTAGTCCAGCAGAGGTTGTAGCCTGTCATGAGTGATGGGTACAGTCCTTTGTAATCCAGCACTGCGACATTCTCGTAAAGGCCGTTATCTTTCTTGATGAACTCAGCGCCCTTGAGGTCCTCTCGCTGAGCATTATATCGAGACGGGGCTTTCAATCCTGTTCGTCGGGAAATCAAACCGCGTGCAAAGTTCGTGACATTGGATACTGAACTCAGCGACACGCCTGTTAGACGCACCATCTCGACAAAGAAGTCGGTCACATTGCGCGCTTCATCAATACCACGAAGCAGAACGGTGTCAAGCAAACAGTAGTCAACAAACTCGGACCAATACTCATACCAGCCGTTGTGGACTGTCATGCCGTCAATCTCTTCGGTGAGTTTTGAACCAAGACCAAGCGTCTCTGCGATAGTATTCAACTTGAGGTTAGGTAGTTGACCACCACCACTGTCTTTCCACACGCGCTCGAAGCCTGTGCCGCTTCCTTCGGGAGCGGCGGTGTCAAACTGCCAGCGACCAGCAATAGGTTGAGCGTCGTATCGGTATCTCCCGCCCTTCTTTGGGTATCGGATAACACCGAGAGGACTCAACTTAGACGCGCCACCATGACCGTAAATCTTGTCAAGGCGTTCAATCATGTGGGGTATGTCAAAGAAGGTTCCCGCGTGAGCAATCATCATGTCGGGGTCGCGCTCTTGTAAGAACTCAATGAAGCCATCATACATTTCCTTCTCGGATTTGAACAACTTCAAATGATATTCTGTGTCACGAACTTTTTTGTTCATTGTGCCTTGAGGACTCAATCTGTTGAGGTGCGGACAGTTGGTGCGTTCGTCAGCCCATGCAAAGACAACGGGTGTGTCAAGGTCGGAGTCAATGACAGCGATGACAGTCGTAAAGTTGTCATCGCCTGTGTCACATTCAATATCATACCACCACTTGCGCGGCTTCCACTTTGGCATTTCAGCAACATTGTTGATGAGGTATTGGTCGGGGAAGTACACATCAGCCTCGTAGGTTTTTGTGAAACCCATAGCCATGTTGCGTATGTCATAAGGTGAGTCAGCCTCAACCTTCAGCAACTTCGTCTTATCAAGAGCAGTGAATGTCTCGCCTTCAACTATTTGCGCAGTAGGGAAACTGCGAAGCATTTTCTTGATTCGATATTCCGGCGTGTGTGCAGGAAGGAAGAAGTGGGGTCTGTAATCCAACTGACGGTGTTCAAACAAGGCTCTGCTTTCTCCACCGCGCCATCTTGTATAGACAGTAGGTGGTCCATCGTCGTGATAAATCGCATCGACAATCATTGGTCAACACCTTCTTGGTGCTTGAGGATAAGCATGCAGTCCACTTCTTGGTGCTTGAGGATGAGAGCACTCTCTTTCCCAATGAAGAACTCAACATCACCACTGCCCATAACTCTCAATAGTTTAGGAAGAACTGACGAGAAGACAGTTTCAATCTTATCGAAGACGGGCGAACAGTCAACATCAATGACCCTGCTCATGCGAGCACCGCGCGCACTTCCGACGGTCACGGTCATCTCTTGTGTGTGCATGCTGATACGAACAGGTGCATCTTTGGAAGTTGCTTTGGTCATAGCGTCAAGACCATGCAGGTCACTCATGGTTAGAGTTCCGCGACATTGTATATCAGCGCGCCCTAACTTCTTGTAGCCGCTCTTCTCGAATCCTGAGATTGCAAACCTTGCTCGCGCAACAGTTAGATTGGATAGAACTTCAGTGTAGGTAGGAGTGCTGTATTGGTCGTTTTCATTGACCAATGTCAGCACGCCTCCTACATGTCGAATGCTTGTGACAGCCCCTTTGCACGCCTTGAGGAAAGCGTTCACCTTGTCAAGTTGAGGGATGAACACATCACCCATGTTGTATGTATCTCCCATGTTCACAACGATTGATTTGTGAACATAGTGGGTATCAACATCAGCCCAACCTGTCAACTTCATGTCTTTGATTTGACAGAAGAGGTCATTGACGCCTTCACCGAAGCCGGAAATAAACCCGCGCAACAAATCTGTGTTGAAACTCGCTTGAGCCAGCGTCATTCGTATGCCTCCCCATTCAGCGTCATGTAAATCGCAATGCAATCTTCGCAAATAGGCGCATCGGAGTCGTCACCCACAGATGCGTAGTCGCCTATCGCTCCGCAGAGTCTTGGTTTCAGTAGTCCTTTAATGTGAATCACCTTTTGTTTCTTCATCTTTTTCACCTCTCGGTACATATCGCAAACACACGCAGTCGTAAAAGAAAATGACTTCTTCTCCTTCCTTCATCATGCGTTCTTGGACCGCGCCACCGCCTGCACATTGCGTGCATTTCGGGTCGGGGACCACTTGCCAGTCAATGAAAATGCAATCGCATGGGTGGTTGACGAACTCAACATCAACACACTCCCCTTCGTAGTTCCGAACGGGTTGTTCAATGATGTATTCACCAGTACCTCCACAGGCATTGCAGTCGGGGTTCGCTTCGTAGCACGGATTGTCTTCAAGACTTCTCCCTGTGGCATTGTTGTGCGCAGGTGTCCCTGTGGTTTTCCAAGCCATCAAACTTCACCCTCTCGTAGTTCCGGTAGTCCAAACCACTGAGGCGCTTCGTCCTTCTTCGTCACCATGATGGTGCGTCGTTGGTCAAGCAAGTTAGGGTTGGTCTTGATTTTAACGAACTCAACTTCGTAGCGTGTCTCACCTGTTGGTGAGTTATCTTCACCGCGCACTTTCTTCTTGTGGAAGTAGAGGATTTGGTTGAGGTAGTTCGCAGTGTGCTTTTCCCATGATGGTTTCTTACCAATCACATTGCCACTCTTGTCTTGCAGTTCCTTGAAGTGAGTCTCAAAGTAAACATTCACGCCGAGGGACATGAGCGTCCGAGCGATGGTGGTGAGTTGGTGGAAACGCGTAGTACGAATCTGCCAGTTGAAGCGGAGTCCGACTTGCTCATGAGGCTTAACCTTCGCACCAATGCCATCGGGTGCAGTACCCAAGTCTTCGATGAACATGCAGTTCTTAGCGACTTCATCCCAAAGGTCAACCGCAGTGATAAGCACTGAGTGAAGACGAGGTTTGTCTCCGGGGCGTGCGGCCCAATCAACAAGCGTCTGTCCAATTTTCATCACGCGTCGGTGAGTTGCAGGATAGTCGATGGCTTCACGAATGTCACCATCAGCGTCAGTTTGTTGGAACATGACATTCGGACTGAGGCAACGGATGTTCTTGGCATGCTCGCGATGATGTGTGACGCGGGTGGTTTGTCCGCCACCATCAAAGTCCAACACGAAGATAACATCCCCGCGCTTCTTATCTTCTTCACTCATGCTGTCGAGTACGATGCCTGTCTTACCAACACCTTCGGGACCGATAAGGCCCATGAAAATTTGACTCGTAGGCACTTCGTCACCAGCGTTGACGATTTCGTCCCACACGGATTTAGCAATAGGTTGCTTGACGGGCGTGGTAGGGGCTTCAATCATCTCCCCGGTAGTCGGGTCAAATGGTGCGTCGGTTGTATGTTGGGGTCCAACCTTTGGGTGTGTCAGTCGGGCTTGGTTTTTCAAATCTTTTAGGTTAGGCATGTTATTCACTCTCCGTATTGGGTAAGGTTTGTGTCGCCGCCTTCACCAGCAGGGATAGCGAGGCGTGGGACTGCGTAAACACCGAAGGTCTTGATTGCAGGTTCGGGTCCGTCATCAGTGACGCGCACACTCAATCGTCCGAAGACAATGACCGTGGACTTCACTGCGTATGGTTTCCATCCTTCATCGGTGGCGTAATCAAACGGGTGTCCGTCATCGCCAAGCACTCCGTGGATGTAGCAAGGTAGGTTCTGTCGGCGGCTTCCGTTGAATGTGCGCATGAGGTCAAAGGATGACAACGACATTGAGTAGTCGTGACCAATCGGGTCCCACTCAGTCTCGCGTGCTTCCTTTCGCATGTCACTGACTTTGCCTCTTACGAAGACAAGAGGTCCGACAGGGTTGTATCCGGGGACAATTTCTTGTCGCGTCTCAAAGACTTCGGCAAGTGATGAAATGTCCTTGATGTAAGCATGGAGTCCGGGGACAAGTCTGTCCGGTCGGATAACATCACGAATCTCTTCTTCAACAAACTCGTTGCCGTAAGTGAAAGATGCAGGTAGTGGGTAAGCAGTGTAGGAATCAGCCCACTCCGGCTTGACATTCGCGCTTTGAGGTCGCACTTTGAGTGTACCTTCTTGGAACAGTTGAGGGATGAACCACTCATCGGGGTTCTTGGAAGTCACGCTGATGCGCAATATTCTTTGTTCGTTCAAGTAGTTGTCCTTGTCATTACCGAGGAAGTAGTAAGTTCGTTGGTGTCGGTAAGGTGTGATTGGCTCACCGTAGCGGGACCACTGTTGGTTGTTTTGAAGGATGGCGATGCTCAGTCCGTGTTCTTCAAAGAGGAACCACGGCTTGATACCGGATGATTCTTCGGTAGCCTTCGGTCCATCGACTCCCTCAAGCATCCACACACCGCTCTCGGTGTATGCGCGGGCCACAAGTCCATCTGCAACGGCCCCGTCAAGGTCATTCAATGCGGCTTGCACAGCAGGTCCGCGCTTTCGTTCTTGGCTGTCACGGACCTTCGGGTCAACACCGATGAAGTATCCGACGAGTTCAACTGCGTTGTTGGTTCCGCCACTCATGACGCGTCGCTCAACCACGAAGGTTTCTGCGGCATCAATCATGAAGTCGTCTTCTTCATCTTCGGGGTTGTCAACACCGAGTTCGTTCTTGAGGTAGGTGAAGAAATCACCTGTCGCGTCATCAAGACTCTTTCCGTTCTTCTCAGCCCACCACTTAAGGCGTTCTTCCACATCGCTGTGGAGGCTGTTGTTGTTTTTGGCTTCAGTTTGGTTTAGGTTTGGCATGTTTAGTCCTCCTTGTTTTTGTTTTGGTTTTTTGTGTGTAAGGTCGCTACGAAGTAGTCAATAAATGACTCACTTCCGAGGTCCCATTGGTTCATCTTCAAGACGAAATCTCCCCACACAGAGAAGAAGGTATATAGTTGTTCCGAGGTCATCCCTACGGTTTTCACATATTCGTGAATGCGACGCATGATGTATTGATGGGAAGAGCCTTCCCTTAGCATATTCAGCATGGTTCTGTGGGCAGACTCCCACTCATTTGCGGCCAAGTCGAGAGCCAATGAATCTAAATCATCTTGTTCTTCGGGGAACAATTCAAGTCCACTTAGAAGATGATTACCAATAGCGCGAAGGTCCCCACCGAACTGTGAATGCAGTACCTCGGCGCTGACCGTAGGTGAAATGCCTTGTCTAATAATCAAGTGTTCAATATACGCGCGTACATGTTTTACTTCGTATGGTCGGAATTTGAACATGACGCATCGTGATTTGATAGCAGGAATAATCTTGCTTTGGTCGTTGCAAGTTAGTATCCACCAACAGTTGCTCTTCTCCATGATGCGCTTCAATGAATCTTGCGCAGGCTTGGTAAGACCGTCAGCCTCATCGAGTAAAATCAGTCGCCCACCATCCCAAAGGTTGGTCGCTTGAGCAACTCGCTTCAACTTGTTTCGGATAAATTCAATACCGCGCTCATCACTTGCGTTGTATTCAAAGACTTGCAGTCCGAGATATTCTGCTATAATGTAAGCGGCGCTTGTCTTTCCGAGTCCCGGCGCTCCGTGCAACAGGAGGTTTTGGGGGCTATCAGCATCCCACTCGTCAAGGTAAAACAAGGGCATGTGTGGTTCGTTTGCTCCGATAAAATCGGTTAATTTTCGGCAGGTGAGTTTCATTTTTCTTCCTCGAAATCACTTGCATATTCCGCGTCGCCTTATAAAGGGGGGGTCCAGCGACCACTCTTTCTCGATATTATCTTATTATTATTATAAGAATAATAGTATTACTTTCTTTATTAGAATGATAATAGAATAGTGATAATTGAAACACCAATGCGTCAATAGTCAATCTTCTCTATCTAACAGGTCGATGATTTCAGCAATCTCTTTGTGGGTAGGAGCACGCCCTTTGAAATCCATGAGCCTCACCATCTTCACCATGTTCTTCAAGTCATACACATGCTGTTTGACGGGTGACAGTATGCGGATGATGTGCCGTATCAATTCGGCATCCTTGAGGATTCGTGCATTGATACCCTGCGTGGCGAGCCACATGTTGAGGGCGGGTTCGTCCTTTCGGCTAACCAAGACGCGCCTCTCTACGCGGTAACCAATTCGTGTTTTCGGAGAGAAGTGAACGCTTAGTTGGAACCGACATTCTCTCGCCAGCCAACCGAGAAAGAAAGCGTCTTCATCCATTCGGCTCACTTCTCCATCAAGTCACCAATCTGCATGGCATCCGACTGACCAAGCGTCGTGTCTATTCGTGCAAGATACGGAGCGCGCATCTTCTTAGTTTCCTCATCATACCCAAGAGAGTGGAAGATACCAATCATCCCCTCATCAATATCCATCATACCTTGCGCCTCGTAAAGACGAACCAACTTGTCGGGTATGTCATCCGCTTTCACATAGGCGTAACCCACAGGGAATGGGTCGAAGCCGTCGAGCGCGGCGAGTTTAATTCGTATGCCTTCGCCTTCACGAAAGCCTCCAAGTATCAGTAGCGGTATGTCAAATGTTCTTCTCGGCACAATAAATCCTCCAACAGCCCCACTGTGATAGTAGGGTCGTTCACCATCCAAGAGGCGCAAGGTTTCACCATCCTCTAAATGCTGAACGAGTGCTCTCAAGTGGGCGCGGTCTTCTACCTTCTTAGGATTCGTGGCCCGCGCGGTTCTGTTATCCTTCCATAGATTCGGCTCACCCTCACGGTACAGCCATTCTACGATGTTCCCCTGTTCATCCATCTCACACACGCAATCGTCTTCACCCTCAATGAGAGGGGCGCGCGCGATACGAAGTCCTTGACGGTCATACGAGTATAGCCTTCGGCTCCGCCTGTGTACGAAGTAGTTTTTTCCTCGGACGATTTCGTAGTGTGTTTCTTTGAAGGGTAGTGACCATTTATTCCAGCGAGAATAGTTGGGCGCTTGGAAGGGATAGGTTGGTTGAATGGCATACTCAGTCGGGAGTGTGTTGTTTATGGCGCGTTGGATAACTTCGCCCGTCGGCATGAGCGCACGCATTTGTTGAAGATGATTCGTGTCGTAAGGTGTGGTGAGCGCTACGGCTCTCATGATAGGGCGTTTGTTCAACGCGCTCCGACCAAAACAGAAACCCCAAAAAAGCATCGCACTCAATTGCGACATTGACTGGAATAGAATGTCAGCGTTCATTTCATTCTTCAAAATCATATCCTTGAACTCAATGGCTTGTCGAAGCGTTATTGATTCGGCTACCTCAGCGGGAGATTCGGATGCAAGAAGCGTAGGCATTTCTTGTTCGTCCATGAGCGCTTCGTATTCTTCGGGGAACAACCCATACGATTCGGCTAACATGGAGACAACATGGTGAGGTTTGATTGAACTTCGTGGACTTGCGCAACACAGTGTGATAATATCGTGCGCATCCGATTCGTGTTTCGTGAAAAGGTCGGAGAGTATTTTCGGGTGCTTTGGTTCTGTTTGATGCGCCGCAACAACATTCGCCAAAGCCTCGAACTTCACTCTTCCTCATCCCCGCGCTCATTCGTGCGGAAGATTAGACCCCTCAAGTGTGGAGGCACTGCACGCCCGTTCCAGTTGGATGGCATGATAACGACTGACGCGTCTTCAAGTTCCTTCATCATCGTGCCGCTGTCTGCTATCTCTATGATTTCACCGCGCTCAAGAACATTCATCCCATCCATAGAGAAGAACAATTCGTCACCGGCAATGAGGTGAAAGTCCATAGGCGCTAACTCCTGCTCGTCATCTTCGTGTTTAACCAGCACGCGCCATTCACCGTTCTCCAACTCGCGCCATTCAGCATTCTCCAAATCAAAATCAACAAGCGGTATGCCACTCTCTTCGTGTACCCATTGTTTCGCAGTATCTTGCGCGGCTTGCATTGGGTCATCGACAACCTCAACTCCATCTGCATTCAGTGTGATTCCGATTTCAAGACACACTTTACCGATGCGCTCAAGAGGAAGGATGGAAGACGGGGTGGCTTTAGTGATGCGAAAACCATCCTCTTCTTTGACGAGGACTGCATCAGCGATGCCCCATGTATCTCCTACTTGCATTCGTTCGTAGTGGTCTTTCGTCCATTCAATGTCTTCTGCCGTAGGCTCCCAACTATCTTCAATCATATCTCTTCACCTTTGAACCACCGAAACTTGTTGCAACAACGCGCGGGGATAATGATATACTCTTTCTTGTCAGTGAATAAAGCGATTTGATGTGGGTCGATTCCTTCACCGCAGGAGCATACGATGGCATCGGAGAGTAGGTGGGACGCATAGTCGAATCCTTCGATTGAATAGTGAATACCATTGTCGGGATTCCTAATCGTCGCGTTCTTGACAGGTACACCGTCAGCCATCGGATGCTTAAGGAAGCCATCCTCTCCAAAATGGCGCGTGCCTAACTGGTAACGGGGCATTATTCACCCCCAAGAGGGACAACCTATTTATCCTTGCGGAAAAGCGGCGAGCGCTACATCAAAGGTTTGACCCGTAAAATCGCACACAATCTCAATCTTGTGGAAGATACCATGAGTCGCGGTTCTGTAAATCAACATGTCAACAAGCGCGTCGGGATGTCCACCACATGGACAGTGAGCGTAAGGCACGATGATAACATCAAGCGGTTCTTGAGGCGCGGGCATCATTCTTCCTCGTCCTCCTTCTTCTTTCCATTAGGTAAAGCAAGTTCGGGGTGCAGTCGATTGAAGTTGTTCACGCCGAGCATTGTCGCGTGTGTCATCATTTGAAAGATGTTGTAATCTCTAAATGGATGGAAGGAAGCAAGCGAGTCTCTATACTCGCGCCTGTCAAGTTCTGCTTTCATCGCACAGACTCTTGTGATTTGCTTGCGTAACGACGCTAAGTGTTTGTGTGCAAGGCTTCTCAGTATGCGGTCCGGCAAGTCTTCCAGCAGGACAAACCTGCCGTTCTTTAACTGCACAGTGTATGGTGCTGACGGAATGCTCTCTTCCTCTCGGAACTCATCGCTCATCTCTAACCACCTGCATAGTTCCTGTGCATTTCTCAGTCGCGTGTCCTACAATCAACTTGCATTTACCCGCGCTTCTCATTCTTTGGCTTCCGCATTTGCGGCATCTTCTCATCTTTCTTTTTCCGTGTGTCATAGTAATGCACCTTTTCCTTTCTTCAATTTAGTCAGTAATGCTTTGCCAATTGCTTCACGCGTCTTGCCGGTTTCACCGTCAAGGATACGCTCAACGAGGTCTGCTTTGTCAGCAACCACTTGGTCAAACATTGAATCAATGGTGTCCTTAGCGGACAGTACCACCTTGTGACAGGTAGATTCTTCTTGTGTCATACGGCGAACGCGCGCCGCCGCTTGCTGTTCCCATGCTGGAACCCACTCACGCTCAACGAAGAGTGCAGTGTTGGCGCGGTCAAGGTTGACTCCTTCACGCATGGCGTTGGTGGAACAAACAAGGAAGTCCGAACCACCTGCTTGGAACTCTTCAATGATAATTTCTCTTTCATTGGATGGTGTTTGACCTGTGATACATCGGACGACGAATGCTTCATTGTGTGACATCAGTAAGCGTTCAGTCAATTCATCAATCACATCTAAGTGATGCGCAAAAATAACGAGCGGCTTGTCATTCTCAAGGAAGTAAGTTGTTGCCCACTTAACAGCCGCCTCCACTTTGTGAAGACCTGCTTCGTGCCGCAACTCAGTCATCATGTTGAGTGTGAAGCCCGCGTCGGTGGAACCAAAGTTCTGTTGCTGGTCAACCCATGATTGCATCCAAGAGTTGTGCGTGTTCTTGTAAGCAGTCGTCTGCTTATCAGTCAGTTCGACGGGGATGATGCTTTCAACAAGCGAAGGCATTTCACCTGCGATACGCGGGTCGTCCATAGAGCGACGCAACATGAAGTCACGCAAGATGTGGTTGAGGGGTGTCGTTTGTCCGTCCCATGATTTGTCAATGTTGGATGAGCCACTCATATCCCATCCGAACTCAGTCTTGCGCGCATTACAATACTTCTTTGCGAAGACGAAAGAGTTGCTGAATGTCGCGGGCATCATCAAGTTGAGGGTGGGGAAGAACTCCATAGGGCGGTTCGTGATTGGCGTACCCGAAAGCGCAATGATACCGTCAATGTTCTTGGCGATGTAAAGCGCGGCTTTCGTGGTGGCCGTCTTTGGATTCTTGATGCGGTGAACCTCATCAAAAATAATGCAGTCATAGCCGATAGCGCGCAGGTGTTCTTTGCGAGCATCCAAAATGTCGTAGTTGATAATGTGGAAACGAGCAGGACGAATCTCGCCCTTCTCTCCACTGATGATTTCTCGGTCTTGAACTGCAAGGTGAACCCACTTCTCAATCTCCTTAGCCCAATTGTGCTTGACAATCGCAGGGCAAACAATCAAGACGCGTTCGTACCGAGCCAATTCAACACAACCGAGGGCTTGAAGTGACTTACCAAGACCCATCTCATCAGCGATGAGAATGCGCTCGCGTCCTCCTGTCATATACATAACAGGAGCGATGCGCTGGTAGGGTCGCATTGATGTGAACGGTTCTTCATCGGGCAGTTCAATGTCAGTCTCCACCGCGCTTGATAGTTCCACTCGTTGGAGCGTTGCTTCATGCGATGCTTTGACTTGTGGGTTGTCTTCGATTGCATCAGCCAATGCCTCAAAGAGAGGTCGGACGGCTGTTGATACAGCCATAGCAACACCGATAGGTATCACCCATGACTTAGAAGCATTGACCCACTTGGCTGAACCTGCGGCGGCAGACTTCATAGCCGCGTTGATTTCCTTCCAGTTGGGTTGGAAGTCCCATTTCATGATGAGATTGTCGGGAGCAGTGTATGTGACAGTAGCGTTGGAAGAAACCTCAATAGCAGTCTCATCGTATTCTAACCCATCCACTGTAATGTCATGGTCAGCGAGGAAAGCGAGAGCCTTCTCAATCACATCAGCGCGGTCTTGGATAGCCCAAAGACCCATGCCTCCGTTCCAAACCATTTGAGGGAACGGTAGCGCGGCCTTCATCTCATCCTTCAAATTGAATGGGACTTTCTTGAGTGCGACTCGCGCACCGTAGTTGTCTGTGTATCGTTCGTATGTCATGTTCATTCTTCTTCACCTCGTTCCTTCATCCACGCTTCGTAGCCGATGAGTTCTGCGGTATCCCATCCTTCGGTGAGTAATCGGTCTGCCTCCCTCTTGCTAATGCCTGTGTTTTGCCACACTTCGGGATAGTAATCGGTCTTCACCCAAAGCGTGCCTGTCCCTCGGTCAGTATCGTAGGCCATGTGGTTGTCCGTCCAGCCGTGTTGCTTGAAGAAAGCCTCGGCCATCTCATCCCACGCATCAGCAGTTCGCTCAATTCGTTCTTCTTCCAGTTTCATGTATTCTTCGTATCGTTCGTATGTCATGTTCATTCTTCTTCACCTCGGTCACCGTAGATGTTCTTAGGGTCAACATCTCCCCAAGTCAAATGCTTGCGCGTCTGTTCGTAATAAGCGCGGTTGGACTTAATCACACTTGAGTCGGATACTGACAAGGGGACAAGCGCGTCACCGTCAATGTAAAAGTTACCGAACAAGGTTGACTGTCCAACCATCTCGTTTGAGAGAGCGCAACGACTGTCAATGATTGAGGCAACCTCGTTCAGTTGCTTCATGAGTTCGGGGTACTGTTTCATCTCAGCGTCTTTACCCCACTTGATAGCGGCGGCGCGAGTGTTTCGGAACAACCAGCGAGCATTCTCGCGGGACACAACAGCCCAACGAATCATCGGATGACCATCAAGCGGCTCGAAGGGGAGGTCGTCAATGACCCCACCTTGCTCTTTGATAGCAGAGACGATGATTCGCGCACCGTCAAATGCGGCAGACTCACAGTCAAGCCAACACATCATGTCGGCAGAGCGAACAGGGTTCTCATCAAGGACAAAGAAACTCATACTCCCCCCTCCAATCGAAACCAACCTTCGCTGATGTGCAAGTCAAGTCGTTCCTCCGTCATAAACCACCAAGACATAGCGGGAGGCCATACATTAGAACACTCGGATTCAATCATGTATTCATCGTCGCCTGTGATGATAATTTGCTTGATAATTTCATAACTCATTCTTCTTCACCTCCGTTAAGAAAGTCTTGAACAGTCATGTCCTTGTTGTTGTCGGTGATGCAAAGCGGGGTAATGATAGCGTTCTGTTTGCTTGTTCGTGCAATCTCATAGAACGCGTTGCAGTGCATACACTGAATCCGCATGTGGTCAACCTGTGTTTGGCTCGCACCGCTTGTTTTTTCAACAATCCAAGAGTGACCCGACTCAGCACAGTGGTTAAGGTCTTGCAGTTTGTGGACGCGCTCAACCATCATCTCGGCTTGCACCGCCATTTGCGCTTGCTGGATACGCATCTTTTCCAATGCTTCTTCGGGACTCATTCAATCACTCCCATGTATTCCTTGAACAGTTCGTAGTGTTCGTTGCGACCTGCTTCACCAAGTCCGTCCCATACGGACTGAATGAAATCACGCAAACGCTCAACTTCTTCAAGGAGAAGTGGTGCGTCTGCTATGAGTTCTTCATCAGCCGTGTTGTACGGTATGCTTCCGTCGCGGATTGATGTCACCGACCAATGGCCGGGTGTGCGTCCTTCGTATTTGTCTGTGTCAATCATTCAATCACCTCATATCCAACAATAAACCATGCGCTGTTGAGTATAGCGTTCTGCCATTCCCCGCATGACTGGCATGAGTAATCAGCATTTATTTTTGAAAGTGTGAGGTTGCCTCCATTCTCTCCGCAAAAGCAACAAGGTGGTGTGCGTCCTTCGTATTTGTCTGTGTCAATCATTCAATCACCTTACCTTCTTCATCTTTGTATAGTCTAAGCGTTCCAATGTATTCGCATCCTTCAAGGCGCATCGTTACACAATAACCTTCATCACGACTTCCCTCATCAATGCTCAACAGTTCACGCAACCGCTCGACTTCTGCGAGTGATTCGTTGTATGCTTCAAGTAGTTCCACCAAATCTCTTCGGCTCATGTTGTCTAAATCGTCTGTGTCAATCATTCTTCCTCATCCTCCATGCGAGTGATTTCAATCTCATAGACTTCGTAGTCCATCATGGGAGCAGAATCATCATGCGCCCATGCGTCCTTCTCCGCTTCTGCATCATTGTCAGCATACACAACGAAAGTGTATTTGACTGTCTTCACAACTTCGTATTCTTTGCTCATTCAATCACCCCCATCAATCGCGCGACTTGGTTTAAGTATCCAGCACCGCTTGTATTAGCGCGGTCACTGAATGCTTCTTCAAGCAACTCCATCAGTTGTTCGTGTTTCATTCTTAGTTGGGCTTCGTTCATGTTTGTTTGTCGGGTCATTTTCATTCCTCCATTTGTTCCCACCATTGAGGCGCGGGAGTACCTTTGTTCCACGACGCAAAGCGTCGCTTGTCTTGTGAGTAGTATGTCCGATACGCTTCTACGGTAGTGTAGCGCGAAGTATCGTAAAGGTGCGGGTATCGTTCTTTATTGAAAGCGCGAGCGAAAGCAGTGCGTACTCCCATAGGTAACAGGCGAAGCGCGTCGTTGCTGACCATCTTGAGAATCTTGACTTCGCAAGCATGTTCGCGTGAGAATCTCAATCTGTATTCCGTACACAACTGATAGGCGTGGTTGTAAAGCCACATGTAGTTGTTGATGTTGATAGAAGTCCATACCGTACATGGGTGATGTTGATAGCCCCCTCGGTACGGACGGCCATTGGCATTGAGTGGCATGAGTTCATCACCCGCTCCGTGTTTGCGAAGCGCACTCGCCATCATCTGCGCGCTCTCGACTATCATTTTTGGTATGTGTTTGTCGCACATCATTCGCGCGGCAAGGATAGGGTCTTCGTCCAATACGAATATGTTCATTGAATGCGCCTCCACAGTTGTTCCTTTGCGTCGGGACCTTTCCTAACAAGGGTTGACTTCGTGAAGTTGGGGCTGACCCTCAAGATGTAAGAGAGGACTTGGGTGTTCGGCAGTTCCTTGTGATGGAAAGGACGGTTGCGTTTGATATACAATTCCGGTGTGTAGTCGCGCAACGCCAATCGTATCGAGTGGCAACTATGTTCTTCTCCTACGGGGACAATCTTGCAGATGTAATCATGGTATCGTCGGTGTGCGGGTTTCATTGGTTTCATTCTTCTTCACTTCCTTTCTTTGCTTGTTCTTTTTCGTACTGCCAAGCGTTTCCAATCTTAGCAATCTCTTGATTTCTTTCGTCAACCATCGCGTGGTTTCCGAAGTTGAGTGGTGGTAGTTCTCCAGCGACAACGCCTCCGTGTTGAGCGATGAGTTCCATCAATACTTGTGGAGTGACGAATGCTTTCATCTTGTCTTCACTGTTGTAGCATTCGGGTGTACCGTCTTCAACCACAATCTCCACCGCGCCGTAAGACTTAGCGAAGTCATTGCGAGGTGAGCAGTAGTTGATGCTTGATGCTTGCACGCTGATGACAGTTCCATCCCTGCATAGGATAGGTTTGAACATCATTCCCATTCCCCCGTCACTGGATTGAAAGACTTGGCTTCGGGTTCATCGGGGACTTCGATGCGTGGAGCGATGAAGGCCACCCAATCTTGACAAGGGAGTTCCATGCGAAGGATGTTCGGGTGTCCGCGTTGAGCGCCACCGTAGAAAACAATGTCGTCCGAGACTCGCTTGTAATGTTTGTTCACAAGGCGTATCAGTTTGCTGTCATACCAAGCGTCGTGGATTAGAACAAAGTCTTCATCGTTGGTTTGCATCCGCAAGTTGTCACAAGAGCGCATCGTTGTTTTGTCAACACTGTTGGTGGTCGCGAAGTATTTCTCATTCACACCGAAGTCATACTCAAGTCCGTGATTGATGAGTAAGTCTTGTCGCGCCGCATCAGTGACAGGTACAATGAGCACAGTCGATGCGTCATGCAAGATACCCGAAGCGTGTCCGTTTGCACCTTCCCATGCGTCGGGACCGGATGTCAAACGGAGAGGGTTGGTCTTTCCTTCCAACCACTTCTCGGTTGTGATTCGTACAGGCATTCAGTCCACCTTCCAGTGCTTGTTCTGTCGGCCCTCAGCGATAGCAAGGTTCGCAGACATGAAGTCGGCAAGACCTTTCTCATCAACATCGCCCCACTCTTTTCGTTGGAAGCGATAGTATTCTTCGGGGTTCATACCGTATGGTGCTTCGGTCATGAACTCACCTGTCGTTGGAACAAAGGTGCGCTCCGGCATAGAGTCACATGGTTGAGCAACAAGGCTACCTCGGTGTCCACTCATGTTGAGGTCGCGTCCCATGTAAGACCAGCCCCATGCGCCACGACATTGTGCGCCACGACATGGGCAGTCGCCAAGCATGATGGGTCGTCCGTCAACATAAGCGATACCAAGTACGCGCGTCGGTTCACCGAACATCTCACGGATGACTGAGTAAGTATCAACCCACTCACCATCGTCGTCTTGAAGCATGAATGCCTCAGTGAGAATCATCACTCGGTCTTCGATTGTTTCATCGCTGAGGTCAATGATTTGTCCAACGCTTCGTGTCACTTTTCTACCATTAGCATTGGTCGTTTCTTTGTTCTCTGCGTTCAGTGTCCATTGAATGCTCAAGACATCATCTCCTTAAGAATGTCAAAGAGCGCGCGGTTGTCTTCTGTTGTACGAGCAGTCATGATGTGGTGGCTGATTCTTCCCTTGACAATATCAACGGTGGTCATGTGGTATTGCGCAAGCACTTCAAGGATGAGTGGCTCAGTGAAGAGGTCATCGTCATCATCAGTGCGAGGGATGGGTTCGTTGGTCAGCAGGGTACGAAGACCATCATCGTCGTCAGCACCGAGGTCAGCGAGAACCTTCTCAGCAACCTTGACAGCATCGGGTGTGTCTTCGTTGGTGAAGGTGTTGCCACCCTCTTTGGTGTAGAGAGGTACAGGTATCTCTTCGCCGTCAACACTCATACCCAACGGGAAGTAATGCACGCGCATCTCTCCTTCTTTGTTGAGCATTCTCGTCTTGCCAATCATCTCGTAGTTACCTGCGGCATCACTTAGGTTCGCGTGTATCCTTTGGGCAACCACATCGGGCATGGCTTCTGTGTCAATGCAAGCGAAGACTTCGCTGGCGGTCATTGGTCGGTTCTCACTTGTCACAATTCTTGTGACAAATGCAATCTTGGCTTCGTTCTTGTTTTGTTCGTATTTGTATCTTGTTGGGTTCATAATAAATCCTCCATTCTTGCTACGCGCTCATCATTCCATGAGCAACATAAGT
>Ga0315330_10000446_pt1 | contig 25498 bp, 28 predicted proteins | sample M140m34915metaG_FD_203453 | JGI IMG/M metagenome (GOLD analysis project Ga0315330, IMG submission 203453) | Ammonia-oxidizing marine archaeal communities from Monterey Bay, California, United States - M1 40m 34915 | ecosystem: Environmental > Aquatic > Marine > Intertidal zone | place: USA...
CCTGATGGGTTAGAATGCCTAGGCACACATATCATGCCAACAACATCTGTCTCATTTTGAAGAGCCTCTTTTAAGCTTTCAATACAAACACCGTCATCTACAAGTGGGATTGTTATCATTTCAATGCCCAAATCTTCAAACATCCTAAAATGTCGGTCAAAACCTGGTACAGGACATATAAACTTAGGTGAGTTGATGTTTTTCCATGCTTTTTTTGAACCAAATAAATAATGAGATAACATCACTTGATAGGAAAGTAATAGGCTTGATTGCTCCCCTGTAATAATATTTTCAACAGGTGCTCCTAAAAGGTCAGCACCCAAGCTTCTTGCTTCAATTAGGCCAAGGGGCTCTCCATAATTTCTTAAATCGACTTGCCCAAGATAGGGGTCAACCTCGATTTTTAAAAGATTATTTGATAAATCTAATTGCTTAGATTCAGGCTTCCCTCTTGTTATATCGATATTAAGACTTGAAGACTTTAAATTATTAAAATGGTTTAGAATAGAATCTGACATTATGATTATTAAATTGTTTTAAAAAATTATTATGAATCAAGAAAGTTTATATTTTTTGCTAATAATAACAGTACTACTGTTAATTATAATTCCAATTTTTTACTTTATAAGCAAAAGAAGGAATAAATTTATTGAATTAAGCTTCTCAAACTTAGCAAATAAAATACTTAAAGAAAATAATGAGACTTTTAATAAAAATAATTTTGAAAGACTGCAAGAAACTCTTGCGCCATTTAAAGAACAAATCAATCAACTCAATAATCAGATAAGTGATCTTAAAAAGGAACAAGCAAGAGCAAAAGAAAATTTTTCACTTCAAGTTGAAAAGGTTGTAGAACAGACTACCAAAATTAGCGTAGATGCAGATAACCTAACTAACGCCTTAAAATCTGATTCAAAGGCGCAGGGAACATGGGGAGAAATGGTTCTAGAGAGAACATTAGAAGAGTCTGGTCTTAGACAAGGTATAGATTATGAATTGCAAAAATCCTTTAAAGATAAAAATGGTAAAAATTTTATTCCTGATGCAGTTATCTATCTCCCAGACAATAGAAACATTATTATAGATTCAAAAGTTTCATTAACAGCATACTCAAAATATGTTGATGCAAAAGATTCTCAAGAAAGCGAGGCTTCCCTTAAAGAGCATATAAAATCTATTAAGAGCCATATGAAAGGCCTTGTTGAAAAAGACTATAACTCTCTTGAGGGAATTAATGCTCCGGATTACGTTCTTATATTTGTTCCTCTTGAATCTGCTTTGTCATCTGCACTAAAAGCAGACTGGGATATTCAAAGACTTGCGATGCAAAATCAGATGGGATTTGTAACTCCTATAAATCTTATTTCTATCCTGAGGATGGCTGAAAGTTTATGGAAATTAGATTCACAAAATAAAAATGCGCAAGACATAGCTAAAAGAGCAGGTCTAATGATTGATAAATTTAATGGATTAAATAATGATATAAAAGATCTTAAAAGACACTTAAACCTATCAATATCAGCACTAGAGGGAGCTGAAAACAAACTTATTAATGGGAATGGTAATTTATTTAGTCAAGCAAAGGAGTTAGAACAACTTGGTGCTAAAACTAAGAAAAAACTCTCAGACAATTAATAATAGAATCCTCTCCACATTCTTAGACCAAAGAACAATGACAGTAGCCATAACACTAATTCTGGCAAATTAGGATTGCTGTTGTATCCAAAAAAACCTTTAAGAAAAACGCCTACACTTCCCTTGTCATGAAATAGGTGAACATACTTTCCTTTTGACTCATCATATGTGTACATGAAAGTTGTATCAGACTCTGATAAAGAATCTTTTGGCTGAAGGATATCCCAAGGTCTATAAATATCATCTGAGTTAAAGTCCTCAATGATCTCTGACTTTACTATATATTCTTCTACCTCATGCGTACCGTATGCAATCATTCCAGATGCTAAAAAGACCAATAATAATGTTGAGTATTTAAATATATTTCTAATATCGACCTTTCGTCCCTGTATAACAATTAAGTAGCCAATTAGAATTGCTAAAATAGCCCCAAGGAAAAATCCTATATAAGAAAAAGTTCCTGTAATTGATAGGCTAGATATTAAAAAAATAGCTGTCTCAAACCCCTCCCTAAGGATTGCAAAGAAAACTACAAAAAATACACCCCACGATGAAATCGTGATTGCATTAAGGGTACTGGACTCTAATTCTTTTTTATCTGATACATTTTTTGAAAGCCAAAAAATTACATACCATATTAAAACCGCAGTTAAGTATAGAAAGATACCTTCAAATAAAGCCTGAGTTGAGTTATTACCTAGAGAATTTTTAGCAAGTATTACTAAATATCCAACTGCAATACTAGCAGCTATTGCTGCCCCAACGCCAAGCCAAAGTTTTTTAAAGTGATCCTTTAAATTAGATTTTTCTAAAAGTAGATAAATTATTCCAACAACCAAAGAAGCTTCTAAAACTTCCCTAAAAACTATAATAAATTCACTCATGATGATAAATATTTAAAAAATAATGTCACAATAGTAAATGATTCTCATTTACTAATCAATTTTCTCTCTCATTATATCGAAATACTTGTGAATTTAATTACCATTAAATACTTAAATAAAGATATATGAGATAATGGAATTATGAAAAAAATTGCTGTAATTGGCGCTGGGATTGCCGGAATAACGACAGCATATGCTCTTGCAAAAAGAGACTTTAAAGTAACAATAATTGATTCAAGAAGGTATCCAGCAATGGCTACAAGTTATGCTAATGGAGGTCAATTGAGTGCAAGTAATGCAGAGACATGGAATACACCTAAAAATATAGCAAATGGTCTTAAGTGGATGTTTAAAGCCGATGCCCCTCTTCTTTTCAATCCTGCCCCAAATATTCAAAAATATAAATGGATGTTTGGCTTTTTGGCAGAAACACTAAGAGGTACTCATAAAGATAATACTCTTCATACCATTGAATTAGCTAAAAGAGCACGAGATGTTTACTTTAAAATTGCTGATGAAGAAAATATTGAGTTTGATCTACTTAAAAAAGGTATCTTGAGATTTTATGATTCACATAAAGAGTTTAAAGAAGATGTGGGTAAGAAGAGCTGGATAGAGCAACCTGGCATGGAATGGGAGGTAATGTCACCTGATGAGGTTGTTGCATTGGAACCCTCTCTATCTACAGCTAATAATAAAAACAAGATAGTAGGCGGTGTCTACACAAAGTCAGATGCAAGCGGTGACATACATAAGTTCTGCATTAATCTTGAGAAGGTATTGGTTGAAAAATATGATGTTCGCATTCTTACTGACACTTCTGTTAGTAACCTATCGCAAAGTAATAATAAAGTACTTGTTGAATACGGTGATGAAAGAGATCTTAACAGCGAAGAGTTTGAAAAGGTTGTAATTTGTGCTGGTGTTAATACTCAAAATTTTGCAAATAAACTTGGAGATTCTATGAATGTATATCCTGTTAAAGGCTATAGCGTCACTATTGATCTTAAAGATGAACAATCAAAAAATGGAGCTCCAATGGTATCTTTGATAGACCAACCAGTAAAAATTGTTGCTAGCAGGCTTGGAGATAAATTTAGAGTAGCTGGAACTGCTGAACTTGCTGGAATAAATACTGATATTAGACAAGACCGAATCAGACCATTATTAAGATGGGTAAAAGAATTTTTTCCTGAAGTAAGAACTGAATCTTACACCCCATGGGCAGGACTAAGACCAATGACGCCTAATATGATGCCCCTAACTCATGAAAGTAAAATGCCAGGAGTCTTCTATCACACAGGTCATGGCCATTTAGGGTGGACTTTAAGTGCTGCAACAGCTGAAATTGTTGCTGAAAAAATCAGTTCTGCAGATTAAGGCAAGTCTATTATTTTCCAAGAATTCTTAATAGATATTTCCCTTAACTGATTGTCTGGATTAACAGCAACGGGATATTCAACTACATTCAATAATGGAAAATCATTGATTGAATCAGAGTAAAAAGTGCTGCCTTCAGTGATCGAGATATTTTTCTTATACGCCCACTCTTCAACTTTTTTAAGTTTACCCTCTCCAAGAGCAGGTGTGCCTAAAATTTTACCCGTATAAAAACCATCACAAATCTCTGCCTCGCTTGAAATAATATTTTGAAAGCCAAGTCTTCTAGCTATTGGTTCAACAATTACAGAATTAGTTGCAGAAGCAAGCAACATAATGTCATGTTCATGGTTGTGGTCATGAATTAATCTAAGCGCATAAATGTTTATCATCGGCTCAATGATCTTAATCATAAAATCTGATAATAACTCCTCTATCTGATCAGGGCTTTTGCCTTTAATTGTAGACAAAGCAAACTCTGCCCATTCGTCATAATCAAGGTCTCCCTCATAGTACTTATCATAAAAGTATTGATTTTTTGCTTCATAGATTTTTTTATCAACCTTACCCAAATCAATTAAATAATTAATCCAAGAGTAGTCTGAATCTCCTTTAAGGATGGTATTATCAAGATCAAAAATTGTTAATTTCATATCGTATTAAAAATGAAAAAAGATAATGCTTATAGGTTAAACGTAGGACTAATTATTGTAAATGATGGTGGGAAGGTCTTGCTATGCAAAAGAAAAGATAATCATCAATGGCAATTTCCTCAGGGCGGCATCAATAAAGATGAAACAGCTATTTCCGCTGCTAAACGAGAGATGTTTGAAGAGGTCGGGATTAAATTTCAATCAACAATAATTATTGGTGAAACAGAGGCTTGGTATAAATATGAAGTTCCTAAAACTAAAATAAAACCTCATTTTAAAAAAAGGGGTATCGTTGGCCAAAAACAAAAGTGGTTCATGTTGAGGTTAAAAAATCCTATCAATGTATCTTTTGAGAATAATCCTGATGATGAGTTTAATGATTATGCCTGGGTATCATATTGGCATCCGTTATCTAAGATAGTATCTTTTAAGAAAGATGTTTATCAAAACGTATTGATAGAATTACTTAGTAAATATAATAAAGAGTTTAAGAATGTTGTTTGAATTGATTTCATATCTGATTGCTGGTTCTATGGCAGGTATTCTTGCTGGAATGTTTGGCGTGGGTGGAGGAATTTTAATTGTTCCTATATTAACTTTCATTTTCTTATCTTTAGGTTTTAATGATTCATATGTTACGCATTTAGCAGTTGGGACTTCCTTGTCTACAATTATTTTTACAGGTTTATCATCAGCTCGAGCCCACTTTTATAAAAATGCTATTAATTTTCAAGCCTTTTATCCTGTAGCAACAGGTATATCAATTGGCTGTATTGCTGGAGCATTTGTAGCTAACTTGCTTGATGGAATAGTCCTCAGAAAAATAATTGGGATTTTTGCTTTGATAATAGCCATTCAGATTTATATTGCAAAAAATCAAATTAAGACTTTTAAAGCCTCAAGCAGTATTTCCTTTATAAGCGGCTCTGGCATAGGTGGAATTTCAACAATTCTTGGTATTGGTGGCGGTAGCTTTACAGTTCCTTTCTTTAAATATTCTGGCCTAGATATGAAGGTATGTATTGGGACTGCTGCTGCATGCGGTGTTCCTATAGCTTTATTCGGCTCTATTTCTTTTATTGCGCTTGGTTTGGATAATTCAAATTTACCTGAGCATAGTCTTGGTTATGTCTACCTTCCAGCATTAATCGGCATATCATTAAGTAGTGTTTTTACAGCATCGATTGGTGCAAATATTGCACACTCTGTATCAGATAAGATGTTAAGTATTTTATTTTCAATTATGATGGTTGTAATCTCAGCTTACATGCTTTTTTAGACGTAAATATGATTATAGAATTATCAGATTTTTTTAATAACCCGAGCCTAGTTGAACTAGGTCCAATAAAAATTCAGTACTATGCAATTACCTGGTTGCTTTCAGCGGTACTTATTTACTTGTTTCTAAGAAATCACGAGATTATTAAAAGTTTTAATTTTTCAAACGAAAAAGTTAGCGATCTTGTATTTACCTATGGTTTATTCCTTGGGGCGTTTGCAGGCGGCAGAGTTGGCTACATGCTTTTTTACGGAACAGAACAACTATTATCAAATCCGCTCTCGCTCTTTTATGTTTGGCAAGGGGGGATGAGTTTTCACGGTGGCTTGCTGGGAGTTGCTTTAAGTTTTTATATTTTTTCAAAGCAAAATAATATTTCTTTTCTAAAATTATGTGATGCATTAACTCTCTCAATGCCAATTGGACTTGGTCTAGTTAGAGTTGGAAACTTCTTAAATGGTGAGCTCTATGGTAGAGAAACAGATGGAAGTTGGGGTTTTATATTTCCTACCGATTATTTAGGGCTTGCTAGGCACCCCTCTCAGTTATATGAGGCTTTTGGAGAGGGCCTTATTTTATTTTTTCTTTTAAGATTTATATATTCAAATAATAATAAAAAAGGCATAGTTTGCTCATCTTTTCTTATCTTTTATGGATTGATTAGATTTATAATTGAGAATTACAGACAGCCTGATTCACATCTAGGGTTTTTAGTATTTGATTTAAGTATGGGGCAAATACTATGCATACCTATGATTGTTGTTGGCTCGATAATATTTAACTATTCCAGGAAAGCTTAATGAGAGCATATCTAGATCTTTTAGAATATATTTTAGAAAACGGTGAGGTCAGGGATGATAGAACCAATACTGGCACCATTTCATCTTTTGGCCATCAGCTTAAATTTGATCTTTCAGATGGATTTCCTGCGGTAACTACAAAGTCTCTTGCATGGAAAGGGGTGGTTTCAGAACTCTTATGGTTTTTAGAAGGCTCTAGTGATGAAAGGAGACTTGCTGAAATAAGATACAACAAACCAAGAGGTGAATTAAAAGACCTTTCAAAATTCTCAACCATATGGACAGATAATGCTGACAATCAAGGAAAGGAACTTGGCTATATAAATACAGATACGATTAAAGAGCTTGGTCCGGTTTATGGTGTGCAATGGAGAAATTGGTCGGGTATTGATCAAATAAAAAAACTTATAAATGACCTTAAAATTAATCCAAATGGAAGAAGACATATTCTATCTGCATGGAATGTAAATGAATTAGATAAAATGGCGCTTCCACCTTGTCATGTTATGTCTCAATATTATATAAGTAACGGCACAATTAGCTGCCATATGTATCAGAGAAGTGCTGATATGTTTCTTGGTGTTCCATTTAATATTGCCAGTTATGCCCTGTTATTATCTATTCTTGGAAATATTCTTGATCTAAAGCCAAAATATTTTGTTCATTCATTTGGTGATGCTCATATCTATAGTAATTCTATAGAGCAAGTAAAAGAGCAGCTATCAAGAGAACCTCTTCCTCTGCCTAAATTAAAAATGCCTAATATTAGCTCTATCGATGAAATAAAAGATTTATCAATAGAAGATTTTAAATTAGAGGGGTATGAGCATCATCCCCCAATCAAAGCAAAAATGGCTATATAAATGATAGTATCTCACCTAGTAGCAGTTTCAAAAAATAATGTAATAGGCAAAGATAATGACCTGCCTTGGAAGCTAAAACGCGATCTGCTCCACTTCAAGGAATACACAACAAATAAAACAATCTTAATGGGAAGAAAGACTTTTGAATCCATTGGGAAGCCTTTGCCAAATAGAACAAATTTTGTAATCTCAAGAACTATTGAATCAATAGATGGAGCATCGGTATTTACAAATATGCAAGATGCTGTTGATAACGTGCCAGACGGAGAAGAGGTTGTAATTATTGGCGGCGGTTATCTTTTTAGAGAGTCTGTGGACTATTTCAATAAACTTGTTTTAACAGTGGTGGATTGCGAGATTGATGGAGATGTTTTTTATCCTGAAATTGATTTAACTGCTTGGGATCTTGAAAGCACAATTGACTATAAAAAAGATGAAGAAAATGAATATGACTTTAGCGTAAAGACATATATCAAGAATTCTTAATAAATTCTCTTCTTAGCGCAAGATTCTTAACCCTTACTTCTTCATTCTCGGTGTATCTTATCCAGTTATTTGCAGTTGCGATAACTTTTTTATCTTTATCTCTGGCTGCGATTCCGAACTGCTTTTTGGCTTCATCAAACTGCTGCAACTCAAAATATGCTTGTCCTAATGTGAGATGGACTTGAGATACTTTCGAGATTTTTCCTTTCTTAAGGCCTTTTTTAATTGAATCAATTGCAAGTTCTAGCTTATCTTCAGCCAGATATAAATTACCTAAAAGCACATAGTTCTTACCCTCTTTGGACATCTTTGCTGCTTTTTCTAAAATAGGAATAGCTTTATCAATTTCCTGTGACATTCTCCAGGAATCAGCAAGCAATCGAAGATTTTTTTCAGAGTCCTTTACAACGCTAACCAAGCTCTCTTCTTTTGTTTCATCGTCAACTCGAATAACTTTCTTTATCCTTCCGGCCTCGAGGACCTTGGCAGCCTGATATGGATTTTGATTAAGCAATAACAGTTGAGCCAAAGTTACGTATTCAGTTTCTTTATCAAGCAAGTCTTTTAAATATGCTGAGTTTAATGTCACCATAAAATCCTTTTCTCTATCAAGCTGTCCATAAGTCTGCCCAAGCCTTACAAAATATGATTTTTTTGGATATAAATTTACAAGGATTTCATATATATCAACCTGCTTTAGCATAGCTTTTTTAGGCCCGATCTTATTTTTAAGCTCTTCTACAGATGCAACAATGACTATGTACCAGTTTTCTTTTGGTTTATAGCCCTCTTCTTCAGCAAGTGTTATTGCTTTCTCCATATTAAGCAGGGCTTTATCAAAGTCTCCAAGCTGATAATAGGCTGTAGCTAATATTGACCATGATTGAGCTGTAACTTTTTCAACTTGTGTCATCCACTCTAGTAAAAAATCTACAGATTTTTGAAATTCTTCATTGGCCATATATAACTGAGCTAAGGTTAGAAGGCCTGCATTTCTTAACCCCAAGGTTACCTCGGGCTCGTTAATTAGTTTTGTATATGCGTCAATTGCTAGATCCACTTCTTCATCAACTATGTACATGTAGCCCCATGAATTCCATACAACAGACCTGTCATAGCTTCTTAAGTTCTGGGCATCATCTCTAAGATCTCCCAATAACTCTTTGGCTGTTTCGTAGTCAGGATCCTCTTTACCGGTTTCCTCATCGATTCTCTCTAAAGCCTCATAAACCTTTGCCATTCTCTTTGCTGTGGAAGATTGAAGTGCTCTTGCTTTTTTATATTTAATTTTTTGATCAGATTTTGCTGAGCTTTGTGCGTTCGATTCAATTGGGATAAATAAAAGTGAAAAGGATATAAAAATTGCTTTGAATAATTTCTTATTTAATTTCATTCTAATCATCCTCCGCCAATATAAATGTAAATCTATGAAGTACATCATCAACAGCAACAGCCTTTCCATCAACTATTTTTGGCTTATATTTTAATTTTAATGCAGCTCTTGAAGAGGCGCTATTAAACATTGTGCATGGTCTGAACTCTGTATCAGGGTTTGTAGGATCTCCACAAAAACCTTCCACAGGCACAACATTTTCCACAGTGCCACTTTCAGTAATAGTAAATTTAACCAAAGCATAGCCTTGAGTGCCTCTTTCCTGAGCTCTTCTTGGGTATATAGGAGTTACTTTAAATAATGGTATATATTCACCATCCCTAAAAAAACTTCCACCTGTCATTTTCTGAGCTTTAGGCTTGCTTATAGTTACATCTAGTCCAGTTAGCGGCTGAAGATCAACATCTGGTTGTGCAATATCTTCTGGTTGCTCTTCTGGTTTTTCTGGCTTGTCTACTTCAGTCATGAAAGTATCTATTTGCCTTTCAGGCATAACAATATCAGCAAGTTTTACTGATTTATCCTCTTTCATTGCCATATCACCAAGAGAAATAAGCAGAACCATGACAGAAAACAGTATTGTGGTTATCAGAATAGAGAAAGTTACGCCTGCAACCCATTTATTAGCATTAAATGCTTTTACATATAATCCATGTATTATTCCAAGAGGTAGAGATAGTATCTTAAGAACTGAATCCATTTACTTTAAATCTTATTTTGGTTCTGATGCTAATGAAATTGCTGAGACTCCAGCCTCTCTTGCACCATCCATGACCTTAATTATAGTGTCAGCAACTGCCTTTTCATCTGCTTGAATAACTACGGAGCCTTGAGGATTATCTGCTAGCATTTTTACAACATTAGCTTTAACTTGCCTTACATCTATTCTTCTTCCATCCATCCAAACTTCTCCAGTAGGACCGACAGCGATAAGAATAGCAGCATTTTCTTGAGTTTCAGCCGTGTCAGAATCTGGTCTATTAATTTCTAGGCCAGGCTCTTTTATAAAGTTTGCTGTAACAATAAAGAATATAAGCATAATAAAAACAACATCCAGCATTGGTGTTAGATTTATTTCACTTTCTTCTTCTTTTACAGCAGTTGTAATTGCGTTTCTTCTCATAAAAAACTCCTATAACTCTCTTTTGATCAATTCCCTAAGATCAGTTTCATGCTTCTCGCTAGCACTATTCAGATAAATACTTACAAAGACCCCTGATAATGCAACAACCATTCCTGCCATTGTTGGTAATGTTGCTTTTGAAACTCCGCCGGCCATAGCTCTAGCATCGCCGCCACCATTAAAAGCCATAACTTGGAAGACTTCGATCATTCCCGTAACAGTCCCTAATAGTCCAAACAAAGGCGCAAGCATTACACATGTTTGTATCATAGACATATTTTTGTTTATTTCAGATCTAGCTTCTGACATGAGCTTTTCTCTTATTTGCAGGGCATGCCAGGAGGTTTTGTCTTTTCTTGAATTCCATTTTTCAGCTAAGCTTTTTACGTAAACACTATGGCCATGAGAAAAATACCAAATTCTCTCAAAAATCATACCCCACATAAAAAAGACTAATACGGCAATAAGCCATAACACACTTCCACCAGCTTCCATAAAGTCTCTGATGGATGTAAATGCTTCTACAAGTGCGTATGGCATATTAAATATTAACTCGCTTCAGAGTGCTCTGCTAGGATACCTGTGCTTTGCTCCTCTAACGTGCTGATTATCCCTCTAGCGGATGAAGCAGTGAAAGAATGAAGTAGCGTAGTAGGTATAGCAACAAGCAAACCTAAAACTGTAGTAACCAATGCTTGTGATATACCGCCAGCCATTAATTTAGGGTCACCAGTTCCGTATAATGTGATCATTTGGAAAGTCACGATCATTCCTGTAACAGTTCCTAACAAACCAGCTAATGGAGCTACCACTGATATAATCCTTACAGCCCCAATACCTCTTTCAATTGCAGGTCTTTCAGCCATAATTGCCTCAGCTAGTTTTAGCTCAAGAGTATCTATATCCTTATCAAAGTTATCTTTTCCAACCTTAAGAACTCTTCCAAGAGGATTACGTGAATCGGCAACTTTAGAGCTAGCCTGGTTTCTCACTGCTTTCCCAAGCTGTGCAAGTTCAATTAACTTCCATATAGCTATAAGAATACCAATTGTACCAACAGCAATAATTGCATATCCAACTTCCCTACCTTGCTGTGCTCTCTCAAGTAGTGATGGTGTTTGAATCAAGTTTGCTAATAAACTTCCGCCAGTAGGGCCGGTTGGATCAATGCCAAATCTAACTTGTTCTCCAGCTTCTGCCTCAGAAATATTTTTAGCAGTTTTTGTATATCTTCCAGCGGGCTGCCTTGGTAAGAAAGAATATTCACCTTTAGTAGCTGAGTATTCTAAGTATTTTCCATCGCAAACCGCATTAAACAATCCAACTCTTACAACGTCACATTCTGATGATGTGCCATCTACATCATTAACATTCGCAGTAAATCCAACTACTTGGCCACTTGCAACCATCTCTCTTTGAAGTTCGTACCACAATCCTTCTATTTCTCTAATAGTTGGTAATTCGGTTGTTTCTGACATTTTTTTAGTCAGATCATTTAAGAAAGCAACTCTTTCAGTTCCAAACTGAGCTGAAGTTAGTGAGCCAGAAAACTGGACAGCAGCTTCACCGGCAGAACTTTGTAAATGTCCAAACAACTCAACAAGCGAGCCGAGCTCTTTTTGATATGCTTCTTCTTTTACTCTTAAAGTTTCTTCGTTCTTTTTATACTCTGCTTCAAGCTGATCAGCTATTTTTTCTTGTCTAGCAAGCTCTCTTTTTTCAGCAGCCAAAATAGAAGCCTGTTTACTTTTGTTTGCCAAAAATTTCTTTTCTCTGTCTTTGTTTTCTGCTTGTTCTTTGGTTTTACCCTCTTTAACTAAAGACAGCAAAGCCTCCACGGTTGTTGGCTCTTCAACTGCCACAGCATCATCTTGAGCGAATAAAGTTGCTACAAAAGAAAATAATATAAAAAACGGTAATATTCTTAGAGTTTTCATTATGCCTCTCCTTTAATTACTGGCATCATTAACATATCAACAGGAGTTAGCTTTTTAGCCATTCTTATACCGTCTCTAATAGCCTTAGTGTAGCTATTTGGAAGTGACTCCCACTCACCAATTTCGTTGTTCCATCTTCCGCTAGATCTTTCGTCTTTAGTCTGATAGAACATACCTACTCTTCCTATAACAAGAACATTAACCTCTAAATTATTACCATCAATAGAAATAGTTTGTGGGTATGTATCAACCTTTCTTCCGTATTCTGCTTCGATGTTATAAGCTTCTAAAACCTGTCTTACCTGTTCTGAAGCAGTAACTTTTGGTTTAGCTAGAGACGATCTCACTAAATCAATTCTGCCTTGTCTTTCTTCAAGCCTAAAAGGTGTATCTAATGAAACAAAACTTTCCAAGCTTTCAAGCATTCTTTGCGCTAAAGGGGGAATCTGCCTTTGCATCACAACTACTTGAACAAGCTGCTCATCAAGCTTATCCATAAGCTCAAGCTGAGCTTTGATTTGGATTCTTTTTTGCTCGTTATAAACTTTTAATCCTTCAACTTGTTTTGAAACAACTTTCCACTCATTTACTATTTTGTCAGTTTGTCTCTCTGTTGCATCTATCTTATCTTGAGATACAGCTGAAAGTTTTTGATTTTCTCTTCCAACCTCTAAAACACTTTCCATATTTATTGAAGCGCTCTCTGCTACATTTTCAGCAGAATGAATAGTAAAAGGCAAGGAAAAGGCAATGCACAATTGTGTCATTAACAATTTATTTTTCATAATTGACTCCCTAAAAGTTTGCTTATAATAACAGCATGAACATTATATGCAAAATCTATATATAACTTTAATATTTTATCTTTACAATGTCATTACAAACCAACCATTTAAAGCTTTGGAAATAGCATTGGGGTTGATTTTTGATAGGCCTTATATTCTTCTAAATGGCCCCATTGCTTTTGGCCTCTAGCCTCCAGCATTCTAACTCCACTAACATGCACTAATAGTACGTAAGTAAATATTGGAGATATTAGGGTGATGTATTGAAGACCACTTAAAGAAGGCAATGAAATTACAGCAATTGCAGTCCATAAGACAATTTCTCCAAAGTAATTTGGATGTCTGGATTTTGCCCAAAGCCCAGTAGTAATAAATTTCTCTCTATTTTCAGGAACTGATCTAAACTTAGATTTTTCGTTGTCTGCTTTTACTTCTGTGTAAAACCCATAGATAAATAATCCAATCCCTAAATAATAAAATGCATTTACAACAACTCCAGACTCAGATGAAATAGCGGTTAAAGCACACATTGAACATAAAGATACCCATAAACCCTGTAGAGTCCATGTCATAAAGAATTGGGTTGCAGAAGGCTTAATTGTTCTAAATCTTTTATCTTCGCCGTCTTTATGAATTCTTGAGAACAAGAAGCTTCCAAGTCTTATTGCCCATATGCTTATTAACAAAACTATTGCGATACTTGCTCCGTTAAGATTTGTGAATTTGTCTGAGCTCATATAAAGCGCATACCATGTGACACTTAAATAGGTCAAAGTACCTGTTAAGTCATAGAATTTTTCTGTCTGAAAAACATATGCGGGTATAAAAGCGATCCATTGAATAATAAAAGCAATTAGCACTGCTTCAACCACCAAGCTGTTACCAGTTGCATTTGCAATTGAGATTGCAATTAGAAATACAACTAAAGAAATTAAAAGGTTTACAATTTTTTTCATGATTTACTCCATCCACATGTTCTGTTTTCGTTTTGTATGTCTAGCCATTCTTTAAGAGGTTTATAATAATTCATTATAGAATTCCCGCTTAACTTTTCTGTTCCTGTTATCTCCATAAAAGCATCTTGCCATGGAACGCTTCTACCAAGGGCCATTGTAGAAATTATTTTATTTCCTGCGTCTTTGTTTCCATAAATTGAGCATTCGTGAAGAGGCCCATCAAATCCTGCTGCTAGGCAAAGAGATTCATGAAACTGATACTGCATAATTCTTGCTAAGTAATATCTTGTGTAAGGAGTATTTGCAGGAATGTGGTACTTTGCACCTGGATCAAAGCTATCTTTAGACCTGTCTTCAGGTGGGGCTATGCCTTGGTATTTATTTCGCAGGTCCCACCAAGAATCATTGAGTTCATCATAAGAAATTTCACCTTTAAATATGCCTGCTCTCCATTTATCAAGCATAAGTGCCCAAGGCACAACGACAACACCCTCTAAAGCCTGTTTCATTAATAAACCAATCTCATCTTCTTTAGCTTCACTCGCTTGACCTTGATCAATAAATCCAATTTGCTGAAGATAGTCAGGTGTTATTGATAATGTTAATAGATCTCCAAATGCTTCGTGAAAACCATCATTTGCTCCAGCTCTGAAAAGAGAGGGCAAGTGATTGTAAGCTTGATAATAAAAAATATGACCAAGCTCATGATGAATTGTTGAAAAATCTTCCTCGTTGCGCTCTATACACATTTTAATTCTGAGATCATTATTTGCAGGATCTAAATTCCAGGCCGAAGCATGACAAACAACCGATCGGTCTTTGGGTTTAATAAACAAAGATCTCTCCCAAAAAGTTTCAGGCAATGGCTCAAAGCCAATTGAAAGAAAAAAATCTTCAGCTATCTCAACCATTTCAATTTCACTTAAATTTTTATCTAAGATAATCTTTGTAACATCTAGCTTGTTTTTTTGAGCTTTGTTTTTATAAATGATGTCATAGATGTTAGACCATGATTGCCCCCACATATTTCCAAGTATGTGAACCGGTATTGGGCCATCTTTACTAACCACTTCATCTCCGTATTCCTCATTAAGCATTTCTCTTGCATGACAATGTAATGCATCATAAAGTGGCTTAACTTCGCTCCACACTTCATCAATAGATTGTAAAAATTCTTCTGATGGCATGTCGTATTTGCTAAACCATAAATCTGAAAGATCATCATAGCCAAGCTCTTGCGCCCCCTGGTTACCAATTTCAACCATTCTCATATAAGGACCCTTCATAGGCTTGCCTATTTCATGCCAGCCCTCCCAAGCTTTCTTTAATTCTTTTGGGTCTCTAGAATTATCAATAATAGCCTCAAATCCCTCTAGATCATTGCAATCATTTTCTGAAAAACAATAGGTGCCACTTCCATACATTGCGCTGAGTTTTGTTTCAATTTTTGATAATTCTGTAGCGAGAGCATCATCTAATGGCGGAGGCATTACAAAAGCAGACTTTAGAATATTTAGTTTTCTTCTCTCTGCATCTGAGGCTAAGGAAACATTATAAGAACTTGCATCCTTTGATCTTTGAAGATCAACAAGAGTACTTCTCTTGGAATAATCTGCTAGCACTAATTGCGAATCATGAGTTATAAAATTCGAGCTTATCCATGATGCCGAATATATAATAGGATTGATAGACTCATCTTCAGATTCGATTCTTTCAATAAAATCTTGAATACTTTCATCTTTAGCTTCATGTTCGCTAGAATTGCTACAAGAAGTTACAATTACGATTGTAAAAATAAATATAATTAACTTTTTCATTACAGTGACCTCTACATTTAAAATAACATAACTATGAAAATATCTACAAGCCAATTTAAAAATGGTACCAAGCTTCTGCTTGATGGCGCCCCCTGCTCAATAGTGAGTCATGAATTTCATAAGCCGGGTAAAGGACAGGCTGTTATGCGTGTTAAATATAAGAATCTTTTAACCGGCAATACAAACGACAAGACATTTAAATCTGGAGAGTCTGTTGAGACCGCAGACATAAACCATAAAGAGATGGAGTTTTTATACTCAGATGGGAATAATTGGCATTTCATGGACTCTCTTACATATGAGCAAATAGAAGTTGGTCCTGAGGTTATGCAGGATGCTAAGAAATGGCTTATAGGCCAAGAAATATGTGAAATTGTTACTTGGGATGACTCCCCAATTCTTGTTGAACCTCCCGTTTTTGTTGAATTAACAATAGTAAAGTCTGAGCCTGGCGTAAAAGGCGATACTGTATCAGGAGCAACTAAATCAGCTGAGCTTGAAACAGGAGTATCTGTTCAAGTGCCCTTATTTGTTAATGAGGGGGAAAAAATTAAAGTTGATACAAGAACAGAATCCTATGTAAGTAGGGCTTAATTCTATGATTGATATTATTAATGATGTAATAGATGGTTTTCTGACTAAGGCTTTTGGTCAGGATAATGAGGGTTATTTAAAAGTAAAAAGTAAATTTACTACCTCGATAACAGACAATCTTAATAAAGGCCACATCACATCAAATGTTTGTATGATTGCTGCTGGGGCATTAAAAGTAAATCCAAAAGAGTTATCAAATAACCTAACTGCCGAGCTCATAAAACTTGATGAAATTGAAAGTGCTGAGTCAGCTGGTCCTGGTTTTATAAATATAAAATTAACAAGAAATGCTTTTGTAAGATCCATTAAGAATGCAAATGAAACTAGCAAAGATTATGGAAGAAGCACATCAAAAAATAAAAAGAAGATACAAATTGAGTTTGTTTCTGCAAATCCTACCGGTCCACTTCATGTAGGCCATGGTAGAGGTGCAGCATATGGTGATGCTATTGGAAGAATACTTGATGCATGCGGTCATGATGTCAAAAAAGAATATTATGTAAATGATGCTGGTAGGCAAATAGATATTCTTACTAGTAGTGTTTGTTTGAGATTGATGGGCGCAGATAACTCTAAGATGCCTAATAGTTCATATAAGGGCCAATATATTTTAGATATTGCAGATAAATTCATAGATGCTCACGGCAAGCCATCTAAAAATATTGATGGCATTTTAACCAACCTTCCAGACGACCCTGAGAAAGAAATAGACGAAATTACAAATAGAATTAAAGAGGACAAATTGTTATGGAAAAATGCAAAAGAAATATCTCTTGATGAGGTGCTTTGTTCAATAAAAGAAGATTTGAAAAATTTTAATGTTATTCATGATAATTGGTACTATGAATCTTCTCTAGGAAGTCTCAATGAAAGCTCATCTCCAATAAGTAATGCTATGAATTTTCTGAAAGATAGTGGTCAAGCTTATATAGAAAATGGAGCGCTTTGGCTAGATACATCTTCTGCTAAAGATGATAAAAATAGAGTTCTTGTAAGAGAAGATGGAAGGCCTACATATTTTGCATCTGATGTTGCTTACCATAAAGATAAAATTGACAGAGGGTTCGATACTTTAATAAATGTTTGGGGCGCTGATCACCATGGATACATTAAAAGAATAGAGTCTTCTATAGAGGGTCTTGGCTTTGATAAAAATAAATTGAATGTTCAGCTGGTTCAATTTGCAAACCTCTTTAAAGATGGAAAAAAAGTAAAAATGTCTACGCGAAGTGGAGAATTCTATACTCTCTCTGACCTTGTTGATGAGATTGGAAGAGATGCCGCAAGATTTTACTATTTATCAAAGCAGGCAGATCAGCATCTAGATTTTGACATTGATCTTGCTAAAGCAGACAACAAGGAGAATATCTTTTATTACATTCAATATGCACATGCTCGCATATGCTCTTTACAGGAAAAATTTTTAGAAAATAATAAAAAACTTCCAGGCTCTGCCAATGAAATTGAGAATAATAATTATAAAAATTGTGATGAATTAATTCATGAAATTAGCAAATTTCCAGATGTTGTAAAAAGGTCTGGAGCGAACCTTCACCCCCATTTAGTTGTATATTATCTAAAAGATTTTTCTCAATGCTTTCACAGTTTTTATAATGATAATCATGTGCTTTCTGAGTCTTTAGAAAATATGGACTCTATTCTTTTTTGTTTGAATGCTGCAAAGCAAGTTATTGCAAATGGTCTGAACCTTTTAGGCATTGAGCCAATTGAAAAAATGTAATTAATATGAAGGACTTTGCAAAAAGAAGATCTCAGGCAACGGTAAAAAAATCAAAAAGCAGGCCAACATATACCACTCGATACTCTCAAGATAAAGTAATTCCTAATAGCCAACTATTTTTTTTAATATTTTTAGCTGGGTTATGTATCCTTACTTCTCTATATTATTTTAAAACTGACATAAAGGTATTTGAGCCAAGAGAAATAAGTAATGAAATTGAATTTAACTTCCCTACAAAATTTAAAGAAAATGAAATACTAATTGAGATTAACGAAGTGATTGATGAGGTGGCATGTATTTATTTTCTTCAGGTTGAGACGTATGGAAAAAAAGAATATGCATATGAAACGCTTGAGGATGTTTCAGATGATGGTGATGCCGTGATTGATGAGGTAAATAGTGTTGCTAGACCTGGAAAAATTTTCTATAGAGTCTTGATGGGGCCATATGGAAATAGATCAGAAGTAAACAATGCAAGGGAAAGGTTAATTAAAAGAGGCTATTCACCACTAGTAAGGCAGTCATGCTCAAAGAAATAAAGAAAAATATCGATAAAATAAATTCAGGCATTAGATCAGAAAATCTATTTGATTTTGGAACATTGATCGCAGTCTCTAAGAAAAAAAAATATGAGCTGATAAAAGAGGCTTATCAGAATGGAATTCGAGATTTTGGTGAGAATTATGCTCAAGAGTTAGATGAAAAAGCTGCTAGAGCAAATGAAGATGGGGTCGATATTAGCTGGCATTTCATTGGGCCAATTCAATCCAATAAAATCGCACTTATAGCAAAAAATGCTCAATGGGTTCATTCAATATCAAGGCTTAAAGAGATTGAAAAGCTAAATAATGAATGCGGGCTTATTGGGAAAAAAATTAATGTTTTACTCCAAGTTAATATATCAAAGGAAAGTTCTAAGAGCGGCATTCATAAAGATAGCATTTATGAATTTTCTTCTTGTATCTCATCTAAAAAGAATCTTGCTTTTAAAGGCATTATGGTGATGCCTAAACTTTATGATGATGATGATAAAACCTATCAAGTTATGCGTGAGTGCAAAAAAATACAAGATGACCTCCAAAGAAAATATCCAGAAGCCTCAGAGCTTTCAATGGGAACCACTTCAGATTACAAGATAGCTATTGCTTGTGGTTCAACGATGATTAGAATAGGTGAATTAATTTTTGGTAAAAGATCATGAACAGAATCTTATTTTATGGCGGAGGCAATATTGCTCAAGCAATAATATCCGGCTTATTGAGTTCTGGTCTTGGTAAAAGCTCTATTTTTTATTTAGATAGAAATGAAACAAATCAGCTAAAGCTCAAGAAGCTAGGTATAAAAAAGTATGCTGCATCTAATGGTGCAATTGATTTAATTGTTTTGTGCGTAAAGCCAAAAGATGCATTGGATGCATATAAGGCAATTGCAGAAGACTTCCCTAATCCAAAAGTTATTAGCCTCGTTGCCGGGATTGGGTCAAGGAAATATTTATCAATATCTAAAGATGTAAAGCTTGTTAGAGGAATGCCAAATACTTCTTCTAAACATGGTATGGGTATAACTGCTTTATTAAATATCAATGCCTCAAAGACTCTATATGGAAATATAAAGAAGCTCTTTAACAGAACAGGAATTACTTTAGATGTATCAAATGAGAAAACTATCAATGATTTTACTGGGCTTATAGGAAGTGGGCCTGCATACTTTTATTATCTATTGAAATCTTATGAAAAGGCCTTAAACAAGATGATTGATGAAGATCCCAATAAAACAAAGCTAATTATGGCCAATTTAATGAGTGGAATTGGGGAATCAATAAAAGGAGATAAATCAATAGATGAGCTTATAAAATCTGTGGCATCAAAAAAAGGAACAACAGAGGCAGGCTTGAAAGCAATGAAAGAAGAGAAAATGATCGAATCATTTAACAAGTCAATTAAAGCAGCAATGAATAGAGCAAAAGAAATATCCAATGAATCCTAGCACTTTACAAATAATAGTTATATTAAGCGGTCTGCTGAGTTATGTTGTAAATTTATATTTTATATTTAATTTGTTGCGTGTTGATTACTTCAACCCTGTTGTAAAAATATTTGTAAAATTATTTACGCCTATCTCAAAAGTATTTTTCTTCATCTCTAGTCAAGTTATTCTTGCCTTCTTGGTTGCTGTATTTCTTAAATTTTTAGGTTTTTACATCGCTTATGGGAATGACTATGCGTTTGGAAACTTGATTTCAATTGCTTTTTTAGCAACTATCAGTATAACTCTTCAAATAATTCTCTATTCAATTATAGGCGCAGTAATTATAAGCTGGGTAGCTCAAGGAAATGAGCATCCAATGCTTAAATTAATAGAAGAAATATCTTATAAAGTACTTTATCCAATTAAGAATGTTATACCTGCAATGGGTGGCTTGGATATATCTCCTTTGTTTGGCTTAATACTAATTCAATATTTACAAGCTTTCATTGGAGGATTGATACAATCTTTGGCATGAAGATAACAACGAAAAAAGTAGAATTTAAAAATAGACTAGATCTTGAATGTGGGCAATCTCTTCCTAGTTTTGAGCTTATGGTTGAAACGTATGGAGAGCTTAATGAGGCGAAGACAAATGCTATTTTGGTATGTCATGCATTCTCTGGCAATCATCATGCTGCCGGCCAAGCAACTGCAGATGAAGCAGCCGGCTGGTGGGACCAATTAATAGGACCAAATAAGGCTATTGATACGAACAAATATTTTGTTGTTAGTTCAAATAATATTGGCGGTTGTAGTGGATCATCGGGGCCAACGTCAGTTAATCCATCAAGCGGTGAGATCTATGGTGCAGACTTTCCAGTTGTCTCAGTAACCGATTGGGTAAACTCACAGAAACTTTTAATGGAATACTTTGAGATAGATTGTTGGGAGTTAGTTGTTGGAGGAAGTTTGGGTGGAATGCAGGCATTGCAGTGGGCCATTTCATATCCTGAGAATGTTAGAAAGGCAGGTATATTTGCTGCTGCAGCTCAAGCCAGCACACAAAATATTGCGATGAATGAGGTAGCAAGAGAGTCAATAAGGAAGGATGAAAATTTCCATGATGGATTCTATCTAAAGAGTGGAACGAAGCCCAAAAAGGGTCTAAAAACTGCAAGAATGTTGGGGCATATAACTTATTTATCTGAAGAGCACATGGATCTTAGATTTGGAAGAAAGTTTCAGGATACAGACACTAGAGTTGCTAATGATGTTGATTTTCAAATTGAGAATTATCTCCAATACAAAGGAGAAAAATTTTCTGATGCCTTTGACGCTAACACATATATTTTAATGACAAAGGCTATGGATAACTATGATCCTGCTCATAAAACAGAAGGTAAATTAGAGAACGCATTAAAAAGTGTTAAATCTAAATTGCTCATAGTTGGCTTCAATACAGACTGGCTTTTCCCGCCAAAGAAAGGCAAAGATATTCAGCTTGCAGCTATGAGATGCGGTATTGAATCATCTTTTGTTGTTCTCGATGGAGAGAATGGGCATGACAGCTTTCTATTTTTGAATGATAGGTATTTTAATTTGATACATTCTTTTTTGGAGTCTTGAGATGCCTATAACTGAAATAATTAAAAACTGGGTGCCAGATAAATCAAGAGTTATTGATTTAGGTTGTGGAGATGGCGCCTTGCTTTGCGATCTCAAAAATACAAAAAATGTTATTGGTTATGGTGTTGAAATAGATCCCCATCAGATTGAACTTTGTATAGAAAATGGTGTGTCGGTAATTGAACAGGACATTGATCAAGGAATAAATGATTTTAAATCATTTAATTTTGATGTAGCAATAATGGCAAGTTCTATTCAGTGCTTAAAAAAACCTGATAAAGCATTAAGCAGGATGTTAAATATTTCTGATCAATGCATAGTAACACTGCCAAATTTTGGTCATTGGAAATGCAGACTAGATGTTTTCTTAGGAAGAATGCCAGTTACTAAAAGCTTGCCTATGTCTTGGTATGAAACAAATAACTCCCATCTTTGCACGATAAAAGACTTTGAAGCTCTTTGCTTGGATAGGGGTTTTGTTTTGAAGAAGAAAAAATATCTTAATAAAGATTACAAAGAAACATGGCTCTCCTCTTTAAAGCCAAACTTATTTGCATCTGAGGGGGTTTATTTAATTGCAAAAGATTGAGAAAGCTTTAATAGCAACTTCAAATAGTGGAAAAATTAAAGAATTTCAAAAAATTTTTTTTGAACTAGATTTAGTTTCGCTTGCTGATTTAAACATAGAAGATGCCATTGAAGATGGCCTTAGTTTTGTTGAAAATGCGATTATAAAGGCGAGGCATGGCGCAAAGCATTCTAGACTTTATTCCATTGCTGATGACTCAGGCCTTGTTGTTCCAGAGCTTGGTTTTGAGCCTGGAATATATTCAGCAAGATATGCTGGTGAAAATTCTACTGATGCCCTAAACAGAAATAAGTTACGCTCTTGTATAAAAGATTTAGGTAGAGAAAGTCTAGAGGCGTACTTCGTTTGTGTAATAGTGGGGATTCAAGATGAAAGTGATCCATTGCCAATAGTCTCATCGGGAATAGTTCATGGAAAAGTATCAATCCATGAAAGTGGTGAGGGTGGTTTTGGATATGACAAGCTTTTTTATCCCGATGGTTTTGATTTATCTATGGCTTCTATTGATGCGGAAACTAAAAATAAAATTAGCCACAGAGGCAAAGCATCTAAAAATTTTATAGAGAAATTCAAAAAAATTGGATCTTAAAAAAATACCTTTAAGTCTTTATGTTCATCTTCCATGGTGTGAAAAGAAATGTCCTTATTGCGACTTTAATGTAACAACAAACAAAAAAGACGGTGATGAAGAAAAATTAATCAAAGCAATTATTCAAGACATTGATAACGCAAATGAAATAATAAATGGGAGAAAGTTTTTATCGATTTATTTTGGTGGCGGCACTCCTTCTCTAGTTAGATATGATCAAATAGATAAAATAATAAAATACCTTAAAGCAAATGATCTTGTTGAGGCTAATGCAGAGATAAGCTTCGAATTAAATCCAAATGAGGTTAAGCGTGACTATATAAAATCAATTTCAGAGGTTGGTGTTAATAGGCTTTCAATAGGCATTCAAAGTTTTAATAATGAGACCTTATTGTCTCTTGAAAGAAACCACAGTGAGTACCAGTCTTTAAAGGCTCTAGAAGTAATTTCTGAATTTAAGGAAGTAACATCCAGCATAGATCTTATCTATGGCGTCATGAATCAGGGCGTTGATTCACTTGAAAAAGACTTAGATATATTTATTAGCCATGATTTAGATCATCTTTCTTTGTACCAACTCACAATAGAACCAAATACAATTTTTTATAAAAAAGAACTTAAGATCCCAGATGAAAATATTATTGAAGAAATGGAGTCTATTGCAAAAAAAAATTTGAACTTAAATGGATTAAATCAATATGAAATTTCTTCTTGGTGTAAAGATGGTTGTGAAGGGTTGCACAATATGAATTACTGGAAGTATGGAGACTATTATGGGGTTGGGCCAGGCGCTCATTCCAAAATTACAAAAGAGGATGGCATTTATCGGGGCATCAAACTAAAAAAACTAAACTCTTATATTGATGATCCTTCAAAGAATACTTTTCGTCGCATACCTATAGAAGAGATTGATCTTGATATTGCAATGAATTTCCTAAGAATTAAAAAAGGTGTCAGTATGGATGAGGTCAAAAGATATGATTATTTATTATCAGAGAACTTTTTTCATAATCATCAAGAAGGTATTGAAAAAGGTCTCATTGAGAGATCTAGATTTAAGGCAACAGAAAAAGGATATAAATTTCTTAACGATACTGTAAATATTTTTAACTAATTTTTTAGAAGGTTAAATCGAAATATCTCTCTGCCCTCTTTTATTGCTCTTGACTGGAATCTTGTTATTGGCAAATCTGTAAAAAGTTGTTCTTCTGTATAATGAAATGCCTCAGAACCTTCAATTGCCTCCGAGATATTTTCAGCATAATCTTCCCAGTCAGTAGAAATATAAAGGCCCCCTGCTTTCTTTATCCTTATACCGATTAGATTTAAGAACTCTTTATTGATTAATCTCCTTTTATGATGTCTTGCTTTGGGCCAAGGATCTGGGCAGATAATCAGCACCCCATCAAGAATCGGAGCTCTTATATCATCCAAAAGTTCCCTAATGTCTCCATTATGAATGCGGATATTTTTTATATTAAATTTTATTATTTTTCCTATTAAAGACCCTATCCCAGACAAATAAACCTCTGAACCAATAAAAAGTTTGTCTGGATTTTCTTTAGCTATTGAGATTATATTTTCACCATCACCGAATCCAATTTCAATATAAATTGAATCAAAGCCCTTAGCAGCTTGATGAATATCATTAGCCCCCAAAACCTCGTAAGACTCTAAATGAGATACATTTAATTCTTGTTTTTTTGTAATTCGACCTCTTCTCTTTACAAAAGAAGGTAAATACTTTGATTTCATAAAATCTAATATTTAATGGTGCCTGTGCCTAAATCTAGCCTGTTAGGCAGCGCTCACCATAGAGGCTTTAAGTTTTTTAAGTGCGCCTGTTTCGATTTGCCTTATTCTTTCAGCTGAGACTCCATATTCGTCTGCTAGATCATGCAATGTTGCTTTTTCATCTGCAAGATATCTTCTAAGAAGTATGTCTTTGCTTCTCTCATCAAGAAGCTTAAGCGCCTCCATAAGATTAGTATTGTTAACTTTCTCTACTTCGGCGTTTGAAACTAATAACTCTGGATCGTATCTTTTATCTTCAAGATACTGAGCAGGAGACATCATTTCCTCATCATCGTTAGTTGAGGATGGGCTATCAAAAGCAGCATCTGTTGAAGAAAGCCTATTTTCCATGTGAAGCACATCTTTTACTTCAACATTTAAGTCATTTGCAATTTTTTCTGCCTCATCTTTAGTCAGCCACTCTAGTGACTTTTTCTTGCTTCTTAGATTAAAAAATAACTTTCTTTGCGCCTTGGTTGTTGCAATCTTGACTAGTCTCCAATTTCTTAATATGTATTCATGGATTTCAGCTTTAATCCAATGCACTGCAAAAGATACCACTTTAACGCCCTTGTTTGGATCAAACTTATCGACAGCCTTCATAAG
>Ga0315330_10000447_pt1 | contig 25486 bp, 7 predicted proteins | sample M140m34915metaG_FD_203453 | JGI IMG/M metagenome (GOLD analysis project Ga0315330, IMG submission 203453) | Ammonia-oxidizing marine archaeal communities from Monterey Bay, California, United States - M1 40m 34915 | ecosystem: Environmental > Aquatic > Marine > Intertidal zone | place: USA...
AAAGCATCGATGCTTGTCCATCTCCTTCAAGGATGACATCAATGATGTTTGGATCATACTCGATCCCATCATCCTCGGCCGGGTTCGCTCCACCGCCGAGGGTCCATGTTGCAGGCTCTTCCATCACGTCGCGCCACTTCCCCGTACCGAACCCATCTTGGCTTCCAATCACGATGATGTAGCGGTAGTTTGGGATGTCCGAACCAATCACATCTTTGCTCACCGTGAACGTGATGGTTTTGGCATCAACATCGCCGTTGACATCGATGCCTCGAGCGGAGGCGCTTCCGGTTTCAGCTTGCACCGCTTGAACGGCACCTGGCTCTCCGGTGCCGCTAATGGCCACTTCCCACGCCCAATCAGGATGAACCTCAGCGTTCGCTCCGGTCAGCATTGATGTGCGGCCGTAGGAAGTCTCGCCTTGGTCAACATAAATCTGAACGATTTGGTGGCTGAACCCATTGGCAAGACCCCAGATGTCGGTCATTTCATTCATGGTCAAGATAAACTGAGCGTTCCAAGCACTTTGCCGCACCGTGAGGTGCGTAGCGTCCCAAAGTCCACCTCCATTTGGTGTGTTGAAATCGGTTGCGAGGGGGTAGACGTAATCGCCGTCCCCCGTTTCATCGCCGACGGCGTCATCCAATTCCAGCAGCGTAACCCACTGCTCAAGGTCGGGCAAGACCATTTCTGCAGGGGCAGGTGGAGCCATTTCTGCATCCATTCCATCGCCGTAAGAAAGGGAATCACGCCACGAGGTGACCACCTTCACTCGTGTTGAATACCGAGGGGCGAGTCCAATGTCGGCCCAAGGGATGGCAAATTCATAGATGTCATCCACCGCACATCCGCCGAGGTTTGAACTGCCTGAGAGAACCCAGCGCTCTTGGTCCCCGACCTTCCCTTGTGCACTGAAAAGATTCCATTTGGCTCTCCCGTCTTCCCGGACCGTGTCAAAATCAAACGCCACCATGTACTTCGATGGGAAACCAAGGATTTGATTCCCGTAATAGGTTCTGAAGTTGGTTTGAGCTTCGTTGAAATTCACGGCATTCGGCTGCATAAAATAAATCGCCAAATCTGGTGAGGTGTACTCGGCCTCTGTGTCGATGTCTGCAAGGCCGTCCAGCGTCGTCGCGTCCACTCGGAAGAAGACATTGGAAGCATCGTAACCGAAGTGGAAGGATTCAATGTCAAAATCACCACCTGAAACGGGTGCATCATAACGCGCAGCACCGTCCCATTCACCAGGGAGAGCGACGCCATCAATCATCGGCTCAATGATGCCACTGGCGGCCGGGTCGGCAACAGCAGGGTTGGTCCAGAGGTCTTGGAGATAAGGCGGAAGGTCGAGGTTGATGGCACGATAGATGTTGGAGAGGTGAACCTTGAACAAAACGTCCCAGTTTTCATCATAACCGCTGTCTTGGTCCAAACCATACCACCAGTACCAATCGCTTCCTTCGGCGATGTACAACGACTCCCAAGCAGCAGAGAGTCCCGGGTCGTTGGGATTTGATTCTTCAAATTCGACCAGGGCTTGACGGGCCTCAACCAGACGTTGCCACCCCAGGCTTTCCTCTTCCTCACCGGCCCATGTTCGCAAGGTTCCGTCGATCCACGAGCCCGTGCCAATGGTTTGGATTTCAGGCAGCGTTGTGCCCTTGGTCAAGAACTCAGAGGGCGTGGTGGTCAGAATGGTGGGGTGGTCAGCGAGGCGCCCGTACCACTCGGCCATGAAAGGGCGAGCGTTGTCATGGTGCTGGAACTCCGACATGAACATCCAATTCTCGCCGTCAAGAGCAACGGTGAGGAGGTGGTCTGACGGGTCTTCACCCGCATCGAGAAGTTGTTGGCGCACGTTGTCAAGGTAGGAGATAAAATCGGATACTGCCGCTTCAGGAGTCATTGTCCCGTACTGGAAGGCGATGCGGTCGGAAATGACACGGTCTCTGAAAATGACAGCCGTTTGACCACCTTCAGCCCCTGTAACCGTCCAAGGTGTCGCCAAGTTCTCGGCCTCTTCAACATCGATGAGTTGACCGTTGATGTCGGTGGATTGCTTGAGGATTTCCTCATCCGAAACCATCCACTGGATGCCAACATCCGTCACGGGTTCCACCATAGCAGGTGAAACCGCCTGTTCACTGGGCCACATGCCCACGGGTCGGAATCCAAGTTCGGTTTCGAACAAATCCATGCCGGTTACGAGGTGGTTTTGAACGTCCACTGGCCAAGCTTCTTTGTTGATGCGAATGCCGTCTTCCATGGTCCAACCATCCATCATCAACAAGGGCATGATTGGGTGGTAGTAGGGCGTGGTAGTCAATTCAACCTGGCCATTCGCAGCTAATTCACTGTACATCGGCAATACGTTACCCATGTGGCTGTGTTGAGCGTCCAGAACATACGTCAAGTCGGTCAGAGAATAATCCCCATCCTGCATGAACAACGCAATCAAGCCCTCATCTCGATGGCTGCTGTTGTAGGCGCCCAACGCATAATCTGGAGAGAACTGGTACAGGTACCACAGCACTTGAAGGTCAAGAAAATCTTGAGGTGCAAGCAATTCATCGTCCATGATGGTGTCGGGCTTGAGGTTGTGCAACGTCATGTCGTAGAGTTCCTTGTACCGAGCGCTTGATGGATACAACCAGCCAAGTTTGGCATCGGATTGAGAGACGTTGTAAATCCATCCACTGTTCCAAAACGACTGGAACTGCATCGTATGAAGTTCAAGGTCGGTGGCGTTTGGATATCCACCTTGGGTCCACGAGCGCTTGGCAATGTCGGTGTGAACATCCAAGGTTTCGTTGACGTTGTAGTCCACGAGTTGCTCAATGAATGACGGAACGAGGTTGTAAGTTACCTTGGTGTTGGTGTCAGCCAGAATACCGGGGGAATCAACGTATTCGGTCATGGCGTGGACGCGAACCCAAGGCATTTCGTACATGCCGGTGAGTTTGTTTTTGTAATACGGTTGGTGTTGGTGAAAGACGATGGCAAGGTTGAGGGCATCGTCAACCTTCTCAATGCCTCCAGTTTCAAAGATCGGGAGTTGGTTTGGAGCCGTTATGTTTGAGGTGTTTTCAACGTGCCATGCATGCGTAAAAGTCTCTGCTCCGTTGTTGGTGGCGGGGTTTTGCGTAGGGAAGGAAGCCCACACGTTCCCCTCATCTTGCCACTGAGCATAGACGACGATGTCAAACGAAGATGGGTTGCCAAGGGCCGACCACGGAAGGGCGATTTCAGTGGCTTTGTTCTCGGCCCAACCAGCGAAAAGGCCCACGGATGTTGACTGGTCAACCCATGTGCTTCCGTCATGCATGATGTGATGGTAATAGGTGTCGTCCTCCAAAACGAACCCGTGGTCTGCGGCAAAAGGAAGGGTATGAGCGAAGCCCCAATCCCTCGCAAGAACCGAACCCCCCGCCGAGGTATTGAGGTAGACAAACAAGTCTGCTCCCTCGCTGGTTGACTTCCAGTCGGTTCCGTCCCAGCCAAGGAACAACATCGTCTCATTCCACGTTAATCGGAAGTCGACGTCATTGCTGTCCGATTGCATCAATGAGTCCGCTGACCAATCGGAGTAATCCCCGTCGATGGTAATGTCTTCAGGCGTTTGGCCTTGAACAAAACCGCCAAAGAGTGAGGCAAAAAAAATCAACACAAGGAAAACGGCCTTGGTGCGCATTGCTCTTGCGTTGCGTGATAGATTGAAAGGCTTTATCGCTTGCAGGAGACCATGGAAGGGAAAGGTGTACTTTGCCATCTTACCTCCTTGCCTCATCCCTCGTTGGAGGATGGGAAGCGGTTTCTGGATTGGCTCAGCGCCATGGGATTCAATGCATGGCAGATGCTTCCTTTGACCCCTCCCGACAAACACGGCTCGCCATACGCCTCTCCCACTGCCTTTGCGGCTTGGCCCGAATTGGTGAAAAATGAATCACTCGCTGAGATGCCAGACGACGGTTACTGGCTCGATGATTGGGGGCTCTACGCTGCCATCAAGGAAGCTAACGACGGCCGACCGTGGTTTGAATGGCCCGCGCCCTTGCGCGACCGAGACCCAGAAGCCCTCGCCGCATACCGTCCCCGAGCAGCCCATCACATCAAGCAACAGCAGCAGGTGCAATCCGCATGGAATCAACTCTTGGAAGTAGCCAAGGCGAAGGACGTATCATTGATTGGAGATGTGCCGATGTTTGTATCCCACGATTCCGCTGACGTCTGGGCTCATCGGTCATTGTTCCAACTCAACGAGGAAGGAATGCCCGAAGTTGTCGCTGGTGTGCCGCCCGATTACTTCAGTGAAGGTGGACAAAAATGGGGAACGGTGCTTTACGACTGGACAGCCCATCGAAGCGAGAACTGGCGCTGGTGGAAAGAGCGAATGAAACGCATGCTTCGGTTGTTCGATGTGGTTCGTATTGACCACTTTCGTGGCATCCACTCGAACTGGGCTGTGCCATTTGACGACGAAGATGCGCGGTTAGGTAAGTGGCAAGAAGGCCCTGCTGATGAATTACTGGAAGCGATCCTCGGCGTAGCAGATGAACCGCATCGCGTGGTCGCAGAAGACTTGGGCATCATCCCTCCCGAGGTTGTTGAGCTGCGTCGACGATTCAATCTACGAGGGATGGCCGTCCTGCATTTTGGATTTGATGGTGAAAAGACCAACCCCCATCATCCCTCGACCATTTGTTCTGACCAAGTGGTCTACACTGGGACGCATGACAACAACACCACGCGAGGGTGGTGGGAAGCCCAAAATGAAGCAACACAGGCGCGGGTGAAAGCCCTCTTGCAACCCGATGAAGGCCCGGTTTCAGGGTTGATACGACTGGCGATTGAAAGTCCAGCAGTGTTGACGATTCTCCCGCTTCAAGACCTCCTCGGTCTCGATGAAGCAGCCAGGATGAACACCCCCGGAACGTTTGAAGGGAATTGGCAATGGTCCTTTGAGTGGAATGACCTTGAGGTGGTCAAAAAGATGAACCGTGAACCTCATAACCCATTTTAGTTAGGGACCTTTGATGCCCGCAATGGCCTATTTTACTGCAGAGATTGGCCTCTGGTCTGAATTGCACACCTATTCAGGCGGGCTTGGTGTGCTTGCCGGGGACCATGTCAAATCAGCGGCTGACGTAGGCCTTCCTTTGGTGGGGATGAGCCTGCTCTACCGAGAGGGATACGGACGGCAACACTTGGACGACCAAGGCATTCAATCCGAAACCTATGCTCCAATTGACCCCAACGACCATTTGACCAACACAGGACAAACCATCCAACTTCCCTTGGACGGCTCAACGCTCTATGCCAGCATTTGGAAAGCCAGTGTCGTCGGCGTCGGCGGCCATGTAGTACCCGTGTATTTCCTTGACACGTTCCACCCGAACAACTCGGCTGAATTTGTTGGCCTCGGTGCTCGCCTCTATGGGGGCGATGATAGCACACGTGTGCGCCAAGAGTACCTGCTGGGTGTTGGTGGTGTCCGAGCGCTCAAAGCACTCGGCCACGATTTCGCCGGCATGCACCTCAACGAGGGCCATTGCACCTTTGCCATGTTGGAGATGCTCCACCAGGGCTGGACAAGAGAGGAGCTTGCGCAGCGCACCTTGTTCACCACCCACACGCCTGTACCCGCAGGTCACGACCGTTTCGAGTGGTCCCTGGTCGAGGACGTGATGGGTGATTTGCTTCCAAGCGATGCCCGAGAACTTGTCCGAGAGGCAGGAGATTCGGAAGGTGGAGGAAGGTGTTCAATGTCTCATCTCGCCGTGGCACTTTCAACCGCCGTGAACGCCGTTTCAAACCTCAATGCCCAAGTGGCTTCAACGATGTTTGGCACCACACACATCGCTCCCATCACCAACGGCGTACACCACATCACATGGACCTCGCCTCAAATGAGCGGTTTGTTCGACCATCACTTGCCCGGTTGGAAAGAAGACCCCAGTCAACTGGGGTATGCAGGTCGCCTCCCAGATGCTGCTCTGCGAGACGCTCGACAGGTCAATCGCCGAATTTTACGTGAATTGGTTCATGCCTCTACCGGTGTTGAACTGGATGAGCACCGCCTCACGATTGGCTTTGCCCGACGATTTGCAACCTACAAGCGAGCCAACTTGGTGTTCAGCGACCTCGAACGACTTCGCTCCATCGGGGCAGGTCGAATTCAGTTTGTCTTCAGCGGCAAAGCACATCCCAAAGACGAGGGGGGCAAGCAATTGATTCGGGATATTTTCGCATCAGCCGGAGAAGTTGCAGAGGACATCCCTGTCGCCTTCATTGAAAATTATGACATGGCCACGGGTTTGGCCATGACCAGCGGTGTGGACATTTGGCTCAACAATCCGATTCGACCTTTGGAGGCCTCTGGCACTTCAGGAATGAAGGCGGCCATGAACGGCGTTCCCAACTGTTCCATCCTTGACGGTTGGTGGCCCGAAGGTTGCGAACACGGTGTAAACGGCTGGGCCATCGGCCACTCAGAAGACGAGCGAGACGATGCAAGAGACGCTGAAAACATCTACAATGTTCTGGAACATGAAGTGCTACCGCTATGGGACGAAGGCCCGGAGCGTTGGGCGAAATTGATGCGTGCCAGCATCGCTACATCGGCTCGTTTCACCGGCGCCCGAATGATTGCTGATTATCTCCATTTTTACGACAAATTTGCATGAGATTCTTGTTCGTCTTCAGCGGTCATCGGCTCGTCCTTTGGAGGACGACGTCCGGCGAGGGTGAGCACAAGAACCAACAGCACGACCACGCCGATTAAACCGTTCCTGATCGTTTCTGCCGACGAGGAAGTCGTGGCGGCATCCTCGTCCTCACAGGGCAAGCAATTCATCACTGGACATGGCTGGTCTGCAGGGTGTTGGGAGGCCTCACCACAGCAAAGATCACAGGTTTGTATTCCGGTTTTGTTGCCGGTTTCGTTGACGGTTCCGGTGCCGGTTTCGTTCGTTTGGTTTGTGGTATGAGTTTGATTATTTTCACTCGGCTCCTGGCAACTTGGACAACATTCACCCTCCTCTGCTGGCAGCGTTATCCATCCAGCAGGGCATGCATCACAGAATACATCACCACATTGGTCAACAGGGTCAGTTTCATACTGGCAATTCCCATCGTCTTGGGTTGCCTCTGCGTTGTAATTGGCTGCCGTCTCGTCGGTGCAACCCAGCACCGGTGCTGGTGGATAGGTGCAACTGTTGTCATCTTGGGTCGCTGCCGGGTCGTAATTCTCGGCAGTAGAATCTGTGCACCCCAAGACGGTGGTGTTCTCACCCGTGTTGTTGGTGGAGGAATTGGCGCTCAAAGAGTCATTCAGTTTGACCACGGTCACGGAATGTGCGGGAAGCGAAAGTGTGCCGTTTTCCAGCACAGCTTGACCGAACTGTAAGGTGTCGTTTGAGGCAAAACCGACAAGGTCGCTTGGGCCACCTCGGTTCAAAACCACGGTCATGACTTCATCGTCGTGAGTCATGTTGTATGCGAGGAGATTGGCCATGGCAACTCGAGTGCTGTAGGATCCTTGGCGCAGGGCGACCGAGGAAAGGCGGAGTTGGCCTAATTCAGAGATGTTCTCAAACAGAGAAGCCTCGTGTTCGCTCCATTGAGAGGCATCCCGGTACATGTGTCGATTATCAGGGTCAGCCCCGCCATACTCCCCGTATTCATCCCCATAGTACAACAACGGCGCCCCTGGCGTCGTCAACAACCAGCCGTAAGCTTGCAAGGCCGCATAGTACGCCGAAACATCACCGGGTTGACCTGGGAGACCGTCTTCCGACCATTGATTGTACGCATCCCCGGTACCGGAGTCCGCACGGCTGGTAAACCGAGACACATCGTGGCTTCCAACATAGGGAACCATGAGTGAGCCAGGAGTGTACTGGTCCTGACTTCGGTTGGTCCAATAGTCAAGGTGCTGGTAATTCTCATTGCCCGAAACAAACACGTTATCCACCACAGCGTGATAGAGAACAAAGTCAGCTTGTCCATCAAGGCCATTGGGACCCATGTAAGCGTTGATGGCCCCATACTGAGCTTGATTGTCCTCAAGAGAATGGCCCGACCAACCCATGGCCGTCTCACCCTTGAGGTAGACCTCGTTTCCAACGGTCTCAAACCGCTCGTTGATTTGAGCGACGAGGTTTCCAACGGCGAGGTTCTCTACGTGCTTCACGGCATCGATACGTGCACCGTCGAGGTTGTACTCTTCCATCCACCATAGAGCATCAGCGATGAACTGTTCCGAAGCATTCCTGTTTTTCCAATCCAGGTCGGGCATGTACGAAGTGAACTGACAATCCAATCGGTGTTCGGTCCAATCGCAATTTTCCTGCCCGCAGATGCATCCCGAGTTGAACCATTCTGGGTTGTTTTGGAAATATTCGTGATCTTCATGAACATGGTTGACCACGAAATCCATCATGACTCGAATGCCTCCTTCGTGGGCTGCTTCGACCATGGCGTGAAGTTCCTCTTCTGTTCCAAGACGTGGTTCCACTTCACGTGCCTGTGTTGGCCAGTATCCGTGGAAGGCCGAGACATCATGCACGCCATCGGCCGCTTTTCCGGTACCGTTGGCCGCAGCATTGAAGGGCGTTAGCCAAAGCGCATTTACGCCTAAATTGGAAAAATATCCGGACTCAATCATTTGGGTGACACCAGCAAAATCGCCACCTTGCCAGTCTGCTCCCTGAGCAGCCCCGGTTGCGAGGCCGTCGTTGCTTTGGTTTCCGTTGACGAAACGGTCGGTCATGACCATGTAAATGAGGGCATCTTCCCAAACGAAGGAAGCATGGGGGCCACGCCAAAAGGGCACGAGAAGGTCGTAGGCCACGTTGCCGTCAGTGTCAACTCCCTCAATCTTGAGCGAGTGTTTGCCATCGGACAAGCCCTCCAAGGGAAGGGTCCAGGTTGAGGTAAGCGAATCCCATGTTGCTCCTGAAAGGGCCACAGGTGTGCCATCATGGGGGGCACCGGTTGAACCGGCGTGGTATGTGATGTGGAGGTGATGTTCAGCCAAACTCGCCGTGTAGTGTGGGCGAAGGTGGTCATCCACTCGGACGAGGGAATTCTCAATACCATCACAAAACGCCCGCTCTGGATTGCTGGGGTCGAAGATGTACGTCCCGTCAACCACGAATTTGTAGCAATAGAGTCCCTCGGAGAGTTCGACATCAACCGACCATGTTCCGCTGGAATTGTTCATCTCCAACGCGGCGTCCCAATCCCACTCACCGATGAGTTGGACCGAAGTTGCTTCTCCAACGTACGTGAGTGTGGTGGCGGCCGATGAACGACCCTCTGCTGCACGTACGTCATTGGAATAAAGGGGGGAAGCCATCACGAAGAGCAGCAGCAAGACCATGGCCAAAGAAGAGCGGCGCATTTGCATCAGTTGACCCCCTCTTGTGCATCAGAACGAAGCAGTGTATTGGCCGTATCCACCAAATCGTCGAGATGGCGGCAAAGGAAGGATTGTACAAATTCATTCGCTGGTTGTTTGTAGGCCTCAAGCGGTGGGGCGTGTTGCTGAAGGACCCCCTGGTCCAAGATGGCCACTCGATCGGCGAGGGTCATCGCTTCGATTTGGTCGTGGGTGACGTAGATGGTTGTCGTGCCTAATTCATCGTGAAGGCGACGAATCTCTTGTCGCATTTGGTGGCGCAATTCTGCATCGAGGTTGGAGAGGGGTTCATCCATCAACAAGACCTGGGGACGTCGAATCAATGCACGTCCAAGGGCCACACGTTGACGTTGTCCACCGCTCAGCTCCTTCGGTTTCTTACCCAAATGTTCAGACAATTCCAGCATGTTGGCCGTTTCTTTGACGCGGGTGTTGATTTCCGCATCAGAAAGGCGTTCCTTTCCTTTGGCCATGCGAAGTCCGAAGGTCATGTTGTCGCGAACCGTCATGTGTGGGTAGAGTGCGTAGGATTGGAACACCATCCCCAAACCCCGAGCACCAGCAGGGAGATGGTTGACGGTCACACCGTCAATGCTGATGGTTCCCTCGGTCACTTCCTCCAGCCCAGCCAACATACGAAGGGTCGTGGATTTCCCACAACCTGAGGGACCAAGCAACACCAAGAATTCTCCATCTTGAACCTCAAGGCTCAATCCTTTGACCGCTTCAAATCCATCTTCATACCGTTTTGATACATGCTCAAAGTTCACATTTACCATCTTACATCACCCCTTGACGCCTCCAGCTGATAGTCCCTCGATGAGGAACTTCTGGAAGAACAAGAAAAGAAGCGCAACGGGTAAACTCACGAGCAAACTCGCTGCAGCAAAATCACCCCAAGCCTGCCCGGTACTGGAAATCATGGAAGCAAGACCAACAGGGAGCGTGTACATGTCGTTGGATGTGTTGAACGTGAGGGCGAGGAGGAATTCATTCCAGGCTGCAAGGAAACTGAACAAGGCAGTAACCGCCACCGCAGGAAGCGACAATGGAAGCACAACCTTCGTGAACACTTGGAATTGATTGCATCCGTCGAGCAAGGCAGCTTCCTCGAGTTCCCTCGGCACGGTGTCAAAGAATCCTTTCAACATCCAGACGCAAAGTGGGAGGGCCGTCACACAGTAGGCGAGAATCAGTCCCAAATGGGAGTTGAGAAGTCCAAGCGATTTCATGACCAGGAAATATGGAACCAGAATGATGATGCCGGGGAACATCTGAACGAGTAAAAATGCAAACATGGACACGTCCCGGCCCGTGAATTTGTATCGGCTAAAGGCGTAACCTGCAGGAATCGCCACAACCAAACCGAGCAATGTGGTGCCAATGCTGACGATGAGTGAGTTTCTCATCCATGTCCAGAAGGCATCACTTCCGAGCATGTTGGAAAAATGCTCACCGGTGTAGGGGCCACCAAGTGAGCCGCCCAAGGCGTTGCCCGGAGAAAGAGCAATGTCGAGAATCCACAAAAGCGGAAGAAGCGTGAGCACCACGAAATGTAACAGAACGAGATGGGCTCCAAAAGCACGCAAACGGGGACCATAGCGTTGATTTCGTGCAAGTCCGTATTCGACCGCCTTCAGCGATAAAGTCCGAGTGGACCACGCAGTGACCGGGGGACTTGAGACCCAGAGGATGGTCAAGGCACCAGGTCCAATCAACCATGCTTGCATCCAAGCGTCGAAGGCCGTCATCGGTGTCATCATGAAACGAACCAAACCAATCAGGAGTACACCACCGCCCAAGACGAGGGAAGTGTTTCGGGACGAAGGAGAGGACTCCTCGGGAAGGGTGTTGATCAACAAACCAATCAGGACGAGTCCGAGAAAACCCATCTGCAATTCCATACCGCCACCACGCAGCATGTCAATGGAGAGAAGAACGAGGTTGACGATGAAGCTGACCAAGAGCCAACGTCGAAGTGTTTCCACCTCGACAGGGACATACCAGCGACGCACGGTGGTTTCCGAAATCATACGGTCGCCTCCGTAGCGTTTGTTCGCTTCATGTAAGTCCACGAAAAGGCGAGCAACATGAAGAATATCACAACCGACCAGGCGGCGGCTACGCCGTAGGCGCCGTCTCTGAAAGCCACATCGTAGACGTATGTGATCAGAATATCCGTTTGACCAGGTTCACCGAAATAGAGGTCAGGACCTCCATCCGTCAAGAGATAAATCACATTGAACATGTTGAACGTCCAAATGAAACCAAGCAAGGAAAGCGGTACGAGGGCACTCTTCAGGTTTGGGAGGGTCAAATGACGGAAGGAGTCCCATGAGGAGACACCGTCCAACTGAGCAGCCTCGTACATATCACGCGGTAGGGCTTGCAGGGCGCCACTCAATGACATCATCATGAACGGTACACCAAGCCAAATATTGACGAAAATAACGACCAATTGAGCCCCCGTCGGGTCGGCGAGGAAATGCAGGTCTGTTCCAAGTACATCGTTGACCAAACCCTCCGGTTGAAACATCCCTTTCCACACCAAGACAGAGATGTACGACGGAATTGCCCAAGGAAGCAAGAGGACAGTGCGATAGACGGTTTTACCGCGGATGTTGCCGTATTGCAAGACCATGGCGAGGAATAAACCTAGACCAATGTGGGCAGTCACGTTGACGACGGTCCAAACCAGCGTGAAAAGGGTGACACGGAGAAAACCCGAGGCAGTGAACACTTCTATGAAATTGACCAGACCGACGAAGGTTTGGTCGCCGAGTCGGGTCGCATCAGCATCGGTGAACGACAGCCAAAACCCGTAAAGTACGGGATAGAAGGTCAGAATGGCAAGGGCAAGCATTGCCGGTGCAATGTAAACATGAGCTGATTTTGCATGAAGCCTGCCTGCCTTCACGTCCATGGCCCGACCATAACTGAGCAGGGCAACCAGTGAGACAAAAATCGCTCCCAAGGCAAACAAGACGGGGGAGGTGTCACCGGTTTCGGGAACGACATCACCCACGCTTGTGCTCAATTCAGCCTCAAAAACCACACCGTTTTCACCTTGGACCTGAACAACATGAACGGTGTTTGGCACCATGCCCGTCAAACTGCATTCAATGATTGAGGCGTTGCTTTCAAAAACACGTTGAGTCGGTGATTTGAGCAATTCAATTCCATCAGCAGAACATGACTCGTAGGCAGGCAAGCCGGAGAGGAGCGAAAGGTTCTGTGTGAGTGCACTGTGAACCTCTCCATCAACGAGGATCGTGTAGTCCATCGAACCATCCGTCGTGAAATTGACCGCTATGGTTCGATAACCTTCGTTGGCAGGAGGAGGTTGGGCTTGCTGCAGTCCATCTATTTGAGAAAGAAGTTCGGCGTTTGCACCGTCCAATGCGTCTTGTGCTGAGGCCGTTTCTGTGTAGACTTGTTCAAACGCCGTCACGAGAGGGCCATAGACCAAAGCCATGGCCCGAGTGGTGGGAGCAGGAGTTCCAACGCTCAGTTGGTCCATGAAACCTGAAAGAACCGGATCATCCCTCACCTCTGGATCTTGTCCGAGGGCTGTGTGTGTGGGGAGCGTGTAGGTTTCGAGAGCGAATGTTTTCTGGACATCCACGCTTGACAGATGAAGCGCCAATTCCACAGCCGCAAGTTTGTGAGCACTTTGTTTGCTCACCGTCCATCCCTTGTAGGTCACCAAAGGAGCAACACGTTCACCGGTCTCACCAATCATAGGAAGGATGGATTGTCCAACATCAAGACGGCTTGCCTCGTAAGTGGCCCAATTCCATGGACCATCGACGATCATGGCGGCTTTGGAGGCAATAAATTGGTTTTTCATGCCCTCTGTTTGTGTGCCTGTGGCCACCACATTGTGTTCCTGTTCCAAATCGAGCAACCAGTCAAGGGCCACTGAAGAACCATTGGAATTGAGTGATGGACGTCCCGATTCATCGAACAGAGAACCGTTGTAACCCGCTTGAAAACCGAACCACCAATACGCAGATTTGACCGGAAGGGCAAGTCCTTGGACATCTTGGTAGGTCAATGATTGGGCCGCCTCGAGCAAGTCGTGTTGTGTCCATGTTTCATCGGGATAATCAACGCCACGCGCATCGAACAAGGCTTTGTTGTAGATCAGCGAAAGGGCATCTTGACTTGCGGGAACTCCGTAGAGCGCCTCATCATAGCGCATGGCATGGAGGGCTTGTTCCTCAAATTGACTGCGCTCGAGGGGAGTCAAGTGAGGCCGGAGGTCTTCCAACAGTGGAAATCCATCGACACGAACTTCACCAATCGCACCCAATTGATCGCTTGACAGTCGCATCAAATCAGGTGCTTCTCCACCTTGGGCCGCCGTCATGAACAGGTTATCTGCATCACCAAAGGGAACAAGAGCAACATCAACGGTTATGTTAGGGTGCTGAGATTCAAATTCCTGAACCGATTGGAGGAAGACATTCTCTTCCTTACTTTCTGCGGCAAAGGTGTGCCACACCGTGAGTGTAATTGGTCCATTCTGCTCCGAAGACGTCGAAGTATCGACTACATCGCCACCAAAGCAACCTGAAAGGAAGAGCGTGCACAACAGCAAAACCATGAGGCCGGCGTATCGACCCCTGGGCTGTCGTGGTTGACCCGCCATGCATCTCCTAGAGGGATGGCAAATTAAACCTGTTAGGGAGGTCAATTCTCTTCGGCAGGGAAACCCATGATGGGCAGGATTTCTCGCAAATCCTTCTTCACTACCACAGGAACACCCGCCTTAGCAAAGGCATCTTTCGAACTTTCCCGGCTTGGATTGAAACCAATGAAACGACTTCTTTCAACGTGCATGGACAGGTCCATTTCCGAATCACCAACCGAGACGCAGTCAGCTGCTTCAAGACCGTTCATGGCCAGTAATTTCGAGATCACTTCGCCTTTCCCAGTAGCGTGAAGCCGGCAGACGCCTTCGTCGGTCAAGAACCCTGAATCATCGAAGACAAAACCATTCGCAATCCAGTCGTCAACCTTGAGCATGCTCGCAATGGAACTGACAAATAGGTCGACACCAGCACTGACAATCGCTACGAACACGCCTTCATCTTGGAGGCGCTGGACCGTTTCACGAGCACCAGGCATCAGTTTGACACCGGCGTATGCACGGAACAACTCATCCTTGTGGATGGGTGTTCGAACGGCTTTCCACATTTGGATGTCTGACCGCATGAAGTCAACGTCTGAGATCTCTCCCCGAATGAATCGGTTGAGGTTCACGGCGTTGTCCGTTCCGAACGAATCATGCAGGGTTCTCCAAGAGCTGACGGCGTCAACAAGGACACCATCGCAGTCAAAGACCACCACCTTCGGCTGACTTGAGGTCGACATGGTTCCACCTGCAGGGCGTTGCTTGAAAGGCTTCGCACAAGGCGTTAAGCGCACCAGGGAGAGGAGGCCCCGAGGGGCCTCGCTCTCCGAGGCGGTCATCCAAAGACAAACCACTAGCCAACGTCAGGCATCAAGCCTTCTTGTCGTAGCTCAGGTCATCCCAAGTTCGGAGCAAAGCACCGTCTCCGTTGAGCGGAGCATAACTTAGGGTGATTGTGACATCTTCAAGAGGCGTTCCGTCAGGACCGTGGGTTCGGACAAAGATGGTATCTCCAGGGTTGAAGGTCGAAATCGACCTCGTCTCTGATTCTGAGATCTGCTCTTTAGTCACCGAGTCCACGAAGGTCACGAAGGCGTCGCTGTTGGCAGGGTTGAACCCGTACACACCAGCACTGTCTGCCAGGTTGACGACGTGCGTGTTGAGAGCGCCCGTTGCGTTGGTGTAGAACACCTTCACTTCGACAGCTTGGGTTGCAAGCGGTGTCTGGGATTGCTCAACAGTGATGCGCCAGTGGCCTTCATCAGCATCGAATCCATTGATGTCTTCGATGTCGAAGGTGACACGGGGCACACCCTTCACGTCGGTCTCGGCAAGGCTGGAAGCCCACACGTAGATGACACCGGACAGAACCACGGTGATGGCGACCATCAAGATGGTAGCAATCACAGGGCTGACGGCAGCGTCGTCTTCGGCCATTGTTTCGACTTCCTCTTCGTCGTCAGCACGGCGGCTGGCGAAGGAGAGGGCACTGACGAAGAGACCGGTGAGGGCCACAGCGACAATGCTTGGGGCGAACGATGGAACGGCGCTGGCACCGATGGTTTCCACAACATCTGGCAGGAACTGGTCCGTAGCCAAGAAGTTGCTCGCTGGCTGGTTGGCGTGGTTACACACGTCAGCGGTAGCGAGGGAGGTCATCATGTTGTTACACCAGTTGCTGTCTTCGAGGAGCGGTCGGCGCTCGGACGTCTTGGAGGCGTTCTTTCCGTATTGACCAGGCTTGGACCATGGGTCATCGCTCTGCACGTTGTTGATGATGGCGTAGTGCGATCCGGGCTCATCAGCCTGGAAGCGGTCTGCAGCCGTCACACCCATGTCGCAACCACCATCAGCTGGCAATCGCAGACAGGTCAGAACGTCCATCTCGACCCACACATGCGTGGTATCCTTGGTGATGTAAACATCCTCGGTGTACTTGACACTTGCACCGTAATCAGGCACAGCGTAGTAGCGAGTCAATTCAACGTCATCATGTCCATCCGTGTGGTAGGTGATGGCGAGCATGTGGTCGTATGTGTATGGGCCCTCGTCGCCACCGCCGTTGACGGCGATGGTGACCGGGACGTAGGTTCCGGTCATGACGTTGGTGACACCGTTGAAGCTGAAGCCAGCCTCGTCGTCGAAGTAGTAGTCTGGGACCTGCTCACGAACGTTCTCAACACGAACACCGATTTCCTTGGTAGCCACACCTTGCTGGTAGTCAGCAATGGCCATCACGCTTTGGTCGTAGTTTGGCACATAGGTGTTGTACTCGCCCTGCGTGGTAGGTGCTGTTGGTGTGTCTCGGAGAACCAGACGGATCTGACAGTACTCTGAACCGGATGGTCCAATCTGGTGGATACCGTTGTCGTTCATGTAGTCAATCTCCCAGTCGTTAGCGTTGGTTGTTGCATCCGGAATCAAGGCGAACACGAGGTCATCACCGACGATGGTCGTGGTGAAGTAGTTCGTGTAAACACACTGGTCTGTGGATTCAACCGTCCATACCAAGTCATCCAAGTCATGGTCAACGTCAGCCTTGATAGCGGACATGTCGTAGGTCAAGTTCGCCACGTTCTCATCATCTTCCATCAAGGAGATGGACCATGGGAGAGCGGGGATTGATCCGTTGTCAGCCATCATGACGGTGTCGGTCGTGCGGTTCCAGTCGAGGATGACTGGAGCATCGTTGACAGGTGCAACCGAGAAGACCACGTCGAACGTGTTAGCATCTTGGTTCTCAGCACCGTCGTCAGCCAAACCGAGCGTGACCGTACACTTTCCACCCAACTCATTGTTGGTGTTTTCAGTGATGGCCAATTCGTTGTTCAGGATGTCCACAGCGAAGGCCGAACAGCTGTCCGATGTACCGAAGTCAACAGCGCTGGCGGACCAGCTGTAGACTTGGCGGGTTGGAGCTTGCTCGTTGGCCATGTCTCGGATGTAGGAACGGGTAGCGTTCGACACATCGCCCAGGAACTTGGTGTGCGTACCGAATCCTTCTGGGAGGATGTTGTAGTTGCCGTCGTCTTCAGAGAAGATAGGCATACAGTCGGAGCGCTCAACGTTGCAGATCACCGGAGCGTCGTTGATGTTGTTCACCGTGAAGGTGATGTTGTGCGTGTCGCTCAGACCATTGCTGTCCGTGACCTCGAAGGAGAACACTTGCGTACCGAATTGGTCAACGTTAGGCGTGATCGTCACGTCTTGGCCGTTGAGCGCAGCATCCAAGAGGTCGTCGTTGTTGAAGGCGACTTGCGTGCCTTCTGCCATGGTCCAGGTCAAGGAGGACTCTGCGTCTTGCACGTCATCAGCCAAGTTGGTGAGGCTGAAGGTGAAGGCACCGGAGTCTTCGTCCTTGCTGAAGTCAACGAGACCGTCGTCAGTGTCGGTTCCTACCGTGTCAATGACTGGACAAGCACGCTTGATGTCAATCGTGCTTTGAACGTTGGTCGTATCGCCCGTACCGGCCACGTAGCTGTCGTCAAACACGACGTTGGTGGCCAAGGAGATATCCTCGACAACAGCCCAGTCGTATGCACAGGCAGCGACGGTCTTGACCATCAAGTCGTAGTTCTTCTGACCGGTGGCGGTGGTGCTGCCCTTGTAGGACTGGTACACCAAGACCTCGGAGGACAGAGTACCGTCAGCGAGGTCGCCGTGGGTCAGTTCAACGGTCATGAACTTGGAAAGGCTCTGCAAGGTGGCAGAGGAATCCAAGGTTTGACTTGGGTGAACGACATTGATGTCGGCCGTGGTTTCGTCTTGCACGATGGCCACGATGTCAATCTCTGATGGCATACCACCGATTCGGCTCCATGGGAGGCCGAACTCAGCGAGCGATGTGGAGAAGTCCACGTCGACGTTGGCCGTGCTCAAGGAGGATGGACTCCATCCGAGGAAGCCGTAGCTGTAGAGGTCGTAAGAACCTGCACTGTCAGCCCACAACACGTAGTTGGCGCTGAATGGCAAGTCGTGTGCACCACCGAGGCCGTTGTATCCGACATCGGAACCACCGCTACCGGTGTTGAGGTAAATCAACACATCCGAGTTGGACAGGTCGGTGTTGGTCATACCGAAGTAGATACCATCGCCTTCGACGTAGGTCACCAGGAAGTCATCGGTACCGTCGCCGCTCATGACACCAGGCATAGCAAAGCCGGATGGGTTGAGGGCGTTGCCGCCGTTCCAGTCCTCATCCGAACCGTCCACCGTCATGGCTTCTGGCTGGAAGGAGGTTGAAACATAGGAAGCACGCTCATCGTCCGTTGAAGTCAGCAAGAGGGCAACCTCGTCAGCAGGAGCAGCACCCAAGTGGGTCGACTCGATGCTCATGAGGTTCGCTTCGTCGATGACAGCGGAACTGGCGATGACGATCTTGGCGGGGTTCAACGTGTTACCAATCGAGGTGACATGGGCGTTGTTTCCAGCGTTCACTTGCGTGGAAGCGTCAGCCCAGGTCATGTTCTCAACCGTTCCTTCGGCGTCAACCACGGATAGAGCAGTGGTAGCGTCAACGACACCACCGTCCCAGCGGAACGGCGTGTCTTCAACGTACATACCGATGGCACCAGAGGCATCCATTGGGTAGACCCAAACGTCCGGGCTGCTCACAACGTGAAGACCCGTACCCGTTGAACCACCGTCGACATGAGCGTCGATGGCGACAACGTAGGTGTCTTCTGCGTACACTGCATGTTCAGAACCAGCGAGGCTGGCTCCGCCAATCATGAAGAGGTCGCCGTTTTCCTTGCTCACACCAGTAGCGTAGCCGCTCACGTCCGTACCGTTGAGGGTTAGGACCGTGTTGGTGTCGTCGCCGACAATACCAACCGTAGAGGCGAGGTCGTCTCCGGTCAACGTTGAACCAACGTCGCTGAAGTCGCAATCATCGATCAAGATGGCGTTGTCGCCGAGGTTGATGGTGTTGGCAGCGGATTGGATGGCCACGGAATCACAGGAAGTGGCCGTGATACCTACGGAGTTTAGAGCGGTTCGGCCGCTGGACAAGCCAACAGTGTTTCCGCTCACAACAGGACCGTCGTAGTTGCCAGTGTTTCCAGAGGACTCAACGACGCTGATGGTTGCACCACCGTCGCCCCACGAGTCAGCCACAGCGAGCGTGTAGGCACCTGCGTCCGAGTAAGTTCGGAGAGGGTTGTACGCAGCGTTGCTGTTGAACGAGTACGTAGGCCAGGAGTCTTTCGTACCGTCTGGCTTCGTGATCTCGATGCTGATTTCATAGCCCCAGCTGTCGGTTTGCAAGTTCACGGCTGCGGACTTACCGGAGGCGAGGGTCCAGGTACAACTGGTCGACCGTCGGTAGTCGCTGCTGCCGATTGAACAGAGCGAACTGGATGGTGCAGGAGGTGCTTCCATGCTGTCGAGGTAGATACCGCCGTCAGCGTCCGTCAAGGTGTTGTCAGTGATGTTTCCATCACCACGGAAGATGTAGATACCTGTGGAGGTCGCATCGCTGATACCACCAATGTCGTTGTTGTCAATGGTGAAGTCAGAGACTCGGCGGAGGTAGAACGCATCATCGCCACCGACAACCGTGTTGTCTTGAATCAAAACATCCTCCGTGTTTCCGCTGAATATTCGTACAGCGGAGCCGCCGGATGGGTTGAATTCGTTGTCGGTGATGGTGATACCTTGAGCTTCGTTGTTGGTGTAAATCCAAACATCGGCTATTTCGCCACCGTCTTCGAACACGTTGTTCGAGATGGTGATGTTGTCAGCACCAATCTCATTTGAAGAGTGCGTGTAGTAGTATGGCGAACGCTCCAAGATCATTCCAACTCCACAATCCACAAAGGTATTGTCGGAGATGACGTTTCCATCGCCACCGAGAATACGCATGCACTCATCGTTCCATGCAATGGCACTGTTGAGTTCTGTGTATCCGTTGAAGTGGACGAAAGTGCTGTTGGTGACACTGAAGAAGTCAAGTTCGTACGAGTTGTAGTATCCATAGCCCATGGAGGCGTACAACGTAGCCAATCCAGAAATCGTGGTGTTGTTCATATCGACGTTCAACGAGTAGTAATTGTACCCAATGACGAACCCTTGAGGTGTGCCCGAACTGGAGACTGCAACAGCGGTCACATCAGCGTCGTGCATGTAGAGCGAGCTCTCGCCTTGGTAGTAGGGGTACATACGGTTTGAACCATCAAAGTCGTAGGAGGCTGTGGAGATCCACGTGCTGCCGTTCCAGTTGTGCTTGCCTGAGGCGAGGTACATGAACGGGGCGTCCATCATGACGGTTTCACCGGCTAGGTCGTTGCCACTGTGGCTTCGCAAGTAACCATATTCCACAAGTCCATTGCTGAAGGTTCGGCTACCCGATGAGGAGAGACCGCTTGCGCAGCGGTCTTGCTTCACATAAGCCGTTGAGGTGTAGCAAATACGGGCTGTAAACTCATCTTCAAGGTAAACGGTGTCGCTGTTTCCAGATGTATCCGTCAGACTCATGCTCTCAAAGACATACCGGAAGTCAGCAGCGTTGTTGCTGCTACCGGACCAGAAGTAATCAATGGTCGCGGACGCCACAACTTCGTAGCCGTTGAGGTTCTCGGTACAAACACTGGAACATGAACCGCTGTCGACCGTCTGGGTGACAAAGGTGATGTCGTTTGCAAGACCATTCGAGTCCGTCGTGGCCATACCGGTCACTGTTCCTTCTGAATTCTTGAGGAGAACCGTGGTCGAGGACACATCTTCAGCGGTATTCGAAACGTTGGCTTTCAACGTGATGTCCAACTGGCGTAGACGGCTGAATTCACCAGGTCCGGTGACTTCCACTGTAGCGGTGTCAATTGAACCTTCGATGAATTCCATCGTCGACGAGCCAGTGATGAGGACATCCTTTGTGTTTGACATCACGACATCGGTCAGGATGAAATCCCCATCACCATCGGATTCAATTCCGACGGCGTTGTTTTCGATGTTCATGTTGCTGAACTCAATCGTTCCAGAAGTTCGGGAGGCGTACTTGAAGGCAGCTCCCGTTGATCCGGTAATGGCGCCAGAAACTTCTCCTCCAAGGTTTGCTTGGTAGTAGATACCAGCTACGACTTGGTTTTCGAGGTCGAGGTTCTCAAGGTCCATTTGGCCGGAAGCAGTGTTAGAAACAAGCACACCGTAGTTTCCACTTGAAACATTCACACGGTCAGCGGTGGCCGCTGTTTGTCCAACAATTTCCAAACCAGCCTGAGTCGGTCCGACGACATCGATGTCTTCGAAGTGGCCAGCAGCAAAGGCGCCGCCGACCTCAATACCTGTGTCAGCTCCCGTGATGGTTCCTTCCTTGAAGAGAGGTGTACCTGATTCACGGAGGTAGTTCCCAAGGTCGCTTGGGTCATCGCCAGCGCGAGCCACGAAATCGTATCGGTCCTGGTAGTTGTCAGCACCACGGTGGAGGACGTCCATCCAAAGGTAGACCTTCGAGATGTTTCCGCCGTTAGCCGTAGCAGCAGAGATGTCAACAACCGGGAAGGTCATTCGAGCACCCTGTCCAGAGTTCATGTAATACGTGTATGCATAGTCTTGACAGATACCGTAGTTGTTGGGGTAGCCACCCGAAGCGTAGCTTGGTGGGTTTCCAACATTTCCGGGTTGTCCTGGCCCAGTGGAGGGTTGTCCATTGGTTCCTTCAGGAGGAGCGTAAACGCCACTGAAGTAGAAGGACGGCGAGTATGCACCCCAGTACTTGTACGGATATCGTGCCTGGTAGTTTCCTGTAGGCGAGATATCTGTCTGTTCCCAACCGAATCCGAACTCGTCAGGAGACTCGTAGTAATCGGGGTATCCAACTGAGGTCTGTCCAAGCCAATAGCGGTAGAAGTAGTAGAAATACCCGTCGAAGCTACCGTAGTTGTCTCCAGGAGAGTCGATGCCGTAGTAGTTGCAGTGCCAAGATGGAGCACCACCGCTACCACCGTTGTAGGTGTGGGTGCCTGCGTTGACCGCTGGGTCGTTCGAGCCGTACGGATAGTATCCTTCTTGGCCGCTGTCGGTGATGTTCCACTCATTGCCAGCGTCGTCTTCAAACATGACGTTGTACCGGTCGGTGAGGAAGTAGTACTTGCTCGTTGCATAGTTGTAGCCAGGGTGTGCGTTTCCACCGGCATAGATTGAGTTCGCACCAACCTGCAAGTAATCGCCTGTGCCCAAGTAGGTGGACAGGTCAATCTTGTAGGTGGTCCATCCATTGGTTGCGCCAGAGAGCGACGTACTGCGGTAGATGGTCGGCAACGACATGCCACCGTAGGCGTTGATACCGACGGTATTGCCTGTCGAGGTGAATCCATCAACTTGTGGAGCACCGTTGTAGCTCTGAATACCAACAGCAGCGTTCTTGACGATGATGTCGCTAAGCGTTGCGCCTGAGTTCTCGATCCAAATCGCCGTACCGGTTTGACCGGTGTTGATGATGCTGGACGAATCAATGTTCGCAGAGCCGCCTTCCACCTTCACGGTGGACATTGAATCAGACGAAGCAGAGGAACCAAAGATGATCGCTGAATCGAGCATGTTCAATGTAGCGCCCATGCCGATGTAGAGCGCCGACTCAGTGGTGGCGTCCCAGGCAACGTCGCGTAGGTTGGCGTGGTCAAGCGTGAGCGTACCGCCGTCCTGAAGGTCCATGTGGAGGCCGTAGGTCGGGGAGACTGCACGAATAGCAGCCGGATTTCCGGATGTACCATCGTTGTTAGCGGTTAAGAAACCGGTATCCTTGATGGTGATCACTGGAGTCGAGGTCGCTGTGCTTAGCACACGGAGCGAACCACCTTGCAACTCAAATCCACAACTGTCGAGCATCAAATCGGCCGAGACCGTGAGCGATGTGTCGTCAAAGGTGAACGTGTTGGTGTTGCTGTCGAAGTTTCCTCGAAGGTCGTAGCCACCGCTGCTCATTGATTGACCTGTGTAGAACGGGTCGTTGATGAGTTTGTAGCAGTCAAGGGTAGGGTCGTTGAACACAACTGGAGCAGGCTCCAAAAGCAGGTCGAGGTGCGTCCCCCAGGTGTATCCATTGGCAGGGTACCAGCTGCTGGCTAGCGTTGCGTCTGGATAATTATCGGGGTAGGTCTCGTTTTGACCAGCCGTACCAAAGGCACGTACAATGTGATCATCGTATGCTGTACCATCGCTGTCTTCCACAACAACCCAAACGCTGGTGTTTCCGTTGGCGTCCGTGGTGTGGCTGCCAATTTGGAAAATCTCGTTCAAGCTGCTGTCAAGGAGTGTGGCAGTGACGACGTGGTCAGCCTTGTACACCTTAGCGGCTCCGGCGACCCGATAAACGGAGACGTTTGCCAAACCACCGAAGTAAATCATGGCACTCGACGAAGCATCGTAAGCACAGTTGCCGGTATCACCGCTGGAGTCCGAACAGTCGTTGCCGTTGAGGTCAACATCGATCAGGACCACATCGGTTCCGGAGCGAGCCTTTGCCACTTCGGTTGTGCCTGAACTGACGCCGGTGCTCGTGATGCTGGATTCACCAACCGTGATGCGGGAGTTTCGTCCATCGATCACGTGAGCCGAACTCGAACCGTGCTGAATATCTGCATCAGCGATGGAAATCGTGTTCGCCGATGAGGAACTGGAACAACTGCTCTTGAACGATTCCAAGGAGGCATCGCTCATGATCATGTTCCATCCACATCCTGCGATGGTGAAGGCATCAATGTCAAAGTTCTCCATCTCGACAACTTCGTTGACAATGGAGAAGCCACTCATTGAGATGTCTTCTGCAGTGATGTCGGTGAAGGTACCTGGGTGGATACGCTGCATGGTGATGTCGCCTGCGGTGATGGTGTCAAACACGGCATCGCTACTCGAAGGTCCGTTTCCGGTCTGGGACCATCCACCAGGGATGAGCCACAAGTCGGCCGTACCAAGGTCAACATCCGTCATGGACAAACTGCCCATGGCGTTGATGCCTGAGTTGGCGTAGCTGTCTGCATCCACGTTGTGAATCACAACGTTGGAGTTGCTACCGTACATTGAGTCAATGGCCACACCGGATTGAGCCGATGGGTTGGTCACAGTGACGTTGGAGACGGTGACATCTTGCAAGTCAACATCGATGAAGTTCACGTAGGAGTTCTCAACGGTCAAGTTCTCAGCATGGAGTGCACCAGCGGTTGAACCGGGGTAGTTGACAATGGTTCCTCCCCAAGACTTACCATCTTTGTTGCAGTTCTTGATGGTACCTTCCTTGAGGGTGGCAATGGTGTTCTCCGGGAAGTTGAAACAGGCTTCATCAGCACCGTCAATCTCGAAGTCTTCCATGGTCACGACCGTTCCTTGGCCACTGCCGTGGGTAAACACAGCACCGACGTCGGTGAAGGTGACATCGCTCATGGTGTAGTTTCCAGTGTTACAGTCGGCCGTTGAACTACCGCAGGAAGGTCCTGAGTTGTCGTGGCGACTACCGGAACGGAACACAGCGTCAGACGTGTTCATGAAGTTCACGTGGCTGAACTGATGTCGGTCATCCGTTCCACCAGCAGACGTACAATCATCGGTGAACGCCATACCCTTCCATTCGCCACCGTTCATTCCGGTGATGTTGATGGGGTGGGTGGAGTTTCCGAGGGCAGTCATCTTGGTGCACGAACCGTCAAAGGAGATTCCCTTGCCAGCCGCAACGTAGACCTCGACACCTGGCATGATGGTCAAGTCAGACGAGACCACAAGGTAGTCGTTGGACGGGTTGATGCGAATTGGGCTGTCGGTCATGTCCCACACTGGGTCGGACGTGATATCAGCCGAGACATCGGTACCCTTGCCTTCGTAAGGCATGACACGGTAGTACACGGAACAATCCTGATTGGTGTTCACATAGCAGTAATACTGGTTGTATCCTGTCCAGAACGGAGCGATTGTACCTGGGCGAGCCAAGCTGCTTCCGCTGTAGGGAAGAGCCGGCTGGTGGTAGGTCCAAAGGTTGCGCTCAACGTTCGTGTTACCGTTGCTGATGAAGTACATCGAGCCTTGTCGGCTGAGTTGGACACGATCGTTGGAGTCATCACCGTCGTAGGTCGTACCGAAGTACTCGAACTCGAATCCAGCTGGAATGTCAATGTTCGCGTTGCAGCGAGCCTTGTACGTGTTCCAGTAGTAGGACGAGATACAGTAGTAGATGTAAGGGCGTCCGTTCGAGGTGCCCGTCAATGCCGTGTCGGCGTTGGTGACCTCAACCAGTCCCTTGTCAAAGGATTCCCATGCGTGGGCCGACGAACTTGTCGAGATACGGAAGTTCGAGGTCGTGGGGACGTGGCCGGGGTTGGTGTTGAAACTCGTCGATGCAGAGTGAGCGATGCTCGCTCCCTTTTGTCGAGTCTGGTCCATGTATCCAATCGACCAAGAGTTGTAGGTGGTTCGGCAACCGCTGTCGTACTTGTACTCGA
>Ga0315330_10000453_pt1 | contig 25252 bp, 29 predicted proteins | sample M140m34915metaG_FD_203453 | JGI IMG/M metagenome (GOLD analysis project Ga0315330, IMG submission 203453) | Ammonia-oxidizing marine archaeal communities from Monterey Bay, California, United States - M1 40m 34915 | ecosystem: Environmental > Aquatic > Marine > Intertidal zone | place: USA...
AAAAAATGTTGTCCATGTGTTAATCACAACTGATGAACAAGTCGCTCTACGAGTACTTAAACTCGTACGATGATGGCATGTGATCTAGATTCACACAGACGGATTACCAACCAGGAGAAAACCACGTTTAGCGGCCACTCCAGTATCAAGATGATGAGGGTGTATTCGCGGAAAAATGAGCCGACTCGACGGGCTACTTTGACGCCTAAATTAACGCTGAAATAGCGATTATATTACCACTATCGTAATTGACTTAAGATAACACGCAAATAATTTACGATTTTAAACAATAAACCTAGTTAAAAACATAGACTTATCAAAGACTTAAATGGAGCGGGAAACGAGACTCGAACTCGCGACCCCAACCTTGGCAAGGTTGTGCTCTACCAACTGAGCTATTCCCGCTCGGACTTAGATTAATGAACTAAGATGTGCGCTATTAATACACCGCTAAGAAGTTAATCAAGACGCAGTTATTGTAGCTTTGAACTCCTTCGTGTCAAGAAACGAAGACCACTGCCACTAAACTCAATCACTATTGTTGCTATATGCGCGAGTAGGCAGGGCAGATTGACGTCACTGCATAAAAAGCTGTGTACATTTAATTGCTACTTTGCAATATTGATGGTTGGGAGTAAATGAAAATCACTTAACTCATCCCAAAGGGGAAAACTATGAATGTAGATAAATTAGCACCCACCGTAGCTACTATCGTAGCCATTTTAGCAATTATTCCAGCAGCAGCGATTGCCCCATGGGCGCTTGTGCTAGTACTGATCGGCCTCGTACATGGACTTATGAGCCCTGTGAAGGATCACGCATCGTTGGCAATGGTAATAGCTGCAGCAGCCCTCATGCCACAGATAGCCGATAATTTAGACAACATCCCAGCTATCGGTCTTCACCTTAATGCCCTGATCGATAATATCTCAGTGGCGATTGCCGGATACGCTGTTTCATCGCTAATCCAAGATATAAAGAGCAGAGTGGTAGCTGACTAAACTAATTTCTAACTAAAGCTTTGCTAGAGGCGCTCACTGCGCTTCTAGCAAATAACGTTGCCTCAGCAGACCTACCAATCCAGTGAAGGCCACGCAGCCTTTAAATACAGCACCATAGACCAAAATGTCATAATACTAGCGATGTAAAGAAAGCCCAGGCCTAAAGGCCAGATCCATTCGGGCAAGAACGAAGACCCTCCAGCCAACAGCATTATAATGGAAAGCATTTGCAGAGCCGTTTTCCATTTACCTAACAGTGAAACCTTAACAACCTTACGTGTTCCAAGTTCCGCCATCCACTCCCGCAGGGCCGAAACGGTGATCTCGCGTCCGATAATTACTGCGATAGGTAGGGCGAGAACAAGCTCGGGATTTGCCTGCAGTAAGACAACTAAGACGATCACGACCATAAGCTTATCAGCCACAGGATCGAGGAAAGCTCCGAAAGGCGAAACCAAATTCAAGCGTCGCGCTATATACCCATCTAGCCAGTCAGTGAAAGCCGCTAATGCGAAAATCGCTGCGCTGGCAAGTGGAGCATGTATATACGGCCAATAGTAGCAGGCTATAAAAACCGGTATTAACGCGATTCGAGATAAAGTAAGTATATTGGGGATATTATTCATTTTAATAATTTAATGCATCGTAGATGCGTTGCGCTAGATTGCGACTGATACCGGGAACTTTACAAAGGTCACTGACACCCGCGCGATTTATACCGTGTATACCCCCAAAATGTTGTATCAATTGATGCCTCTTTTTAGCCCCTATTCCGTCAACAGCCTCTAAGGGCGATTTCTTTCTATGCTTCGATCTGGCTAGTCTATGTGCCTCAATCGCAAATCGATGCGCCTCATCTCTAATATACTGCAGCAACTGCAAAGCAGGAGAGTCTGTATCCAATCGCTTCACCTTAGACCGATCGGTCATCACCAACGTTTCTAATCCAGGTTTTCTGGAAGGTCCCTTAGCGATCCCAACAACTAAAACGTTTGTGATTTCTAATGATTTTAACACGTCCTCTGCTTGTGTAACTTGTCCCTTACCTCCGTCCACTACTAATACTTCCGGCATAGGTAAATCTTCTTTGATCAACCGACTATAACGCCTTTTCAGTGCTTCGTGCATAGCCCCGTAATCATCACCAGGCGCGGCATTTTTTATATTGAACTTCCGATAGTCAGATTTACGAGGACCAGTCGCATCAAATACAACGCAAGAGGCTACTGTAGATTCCCCGCTGAGATGGGAAACATCAAAGCATTCGAGCCGTTGTATAGGTTGCAAGAAACCTAAGATAGACGATAAAGACTCCATTCTCGTTGTCTGATCTGCCTTTCTAGCTAACTTTTGTTCTACAGACACTACCGCATTGTCTAGAGCCATCGTTAACCACTTAGCTTTTTCCGTCCGAACATTATTTTGGATCCGAACGCGAAAACCAAAATGCTCAGAAAACGAATTCTGCAACCAATCACCGTCTTCTATGTCATGACTGATGACTATTGTTTTTGGCACATCTTTGTCAGAGCTTCCCCCTAAATAGAATTGAGGTAAGAATGCTTGTAACACTTCTTTTGGCGTAGTCTCCGATGCATTAGTAGGATAAAACGCTTTGTTACCAAGAACTCTGCCATGCCGAATAAAAAAGACTTGTACGCAAGCTACTCCACCCTTAACAGCCGATGCAACGACATCGGCATCGCCATCGCGGCTCTCAATATTTTGTTCAATTTGCAAAGTGCGTAAAGCATCGATTTGATCCCTAAACTGTGCGGCCCGCTCATAGTCTAGTTTAGTTGCCGCAGAATTCATTCCTCCCTTCAGCAACTCAACGACATCATCGCTTTTTCCCTCCAAAAATAAACTTGCATGCCTCACATCAGCCTTATAATCTTCACTGGATATCAAGCCAACACACGGCGCAGAACATCGCTTTATCTGATGCTGTAAGCAAGGTCGACTGCGGTTTCTAAAAAATGAATCATCACACTGCCTAATTAAAAATAATTTTTGCAACAAGCTTAAGGTCTCTCTAACCGCCGTCACGTTAGGGAAGGGACCAAAATATTTACCATGCCTATTCTTTTTCCCACGATGAAATTTTAGCCTGGGAAACGGGTGTTTAGAATCTGCGTAAATATAAGGATAGCTCTTATCATCTCTCAGAAGAACGTTATATCTGGGCCGTAAGTCCTTGATCAAATTACTTTCTAATATCAAGGCTTCCGTTTCGTTCCTAGTCACAGTAATAATGAAATGGTCGGTCACGTTAACCATCGCTGACACTTTCGGAGGGTGAGAGTCCGTCTTACTAAAGTAACTCGCCACTCTTTTCTTTAATATCCGTGCTTTACCCACATAAATAGTTGCGCCTTGAGCATCAACCATTTGATAAACCCCAGGCAAACTTGGGAGTTGTTTACTTTCTTGGAGCAACTCATTTCGCGATTTGGACTGCTTACTCATTGGGGCATACGGTCAACTATATTCCGTGCATTTTCGAAGACTTCCTCAAACATTTCCACTGTTAGGCGGCGTGTCTGAGTATTGTACCGACTACAGTGATAACTGCTAAGTAAATTCAAATCATTAAATTTAATAGGAGATAAGTTGCCGTGACCAAATTTTAATGATCGAGACGGCAAGTCACAAGCTTTTAAAATCGCTTCATGAGCTACACGCCCTAAAGCTACTACCACTCCCCCCCGCCTCACTTGCTTTAGATCAAACCGTAAATATTCAAGACAATTACTCACCTCATCACTTTTTGGCTTATTCTGGGGCGGGACACATCGAACGGCATTTGTAATCCTACAGTCGATCAATTTCAATCCATCTGCAAGCGATGTGGAACTGGATTGGTTTGAGAAACCAAATTTATATAAAGTCGAATATAGCAGTACTCCTGCATGATCACCGGTGAAGGGACGTCCAGTTGCGTTTGCTCCGTGCATTCCTGGCGCAAGTCCAACAATAAGTAATGCTGAATTATAATCGCCAAATGCCGGTACAGGGCGTCCATAATACTCAGGATACCTTTCTCGACTTACCACTAAAAATTTAGCTAATCTGGGACATCGGACACAGTTCGGCGAAAAGCTATCATTAGAAGGTTGGACGTTATCGCTCACAGGACTTTGGTTTCCAAAAGATAGGCCACAATAGTTTTAAATACCGAAGTGAAGATATCCGGATACTCCTCCATCCATGATTGGAGCTCATCGGAACGGCACCATCGCGAGGCAATGATTTCTTCTGGATCTGGTGAAACAGTCGAATTTTCTCTGCACAAAAATACCTTGATGAATTCGTATCCTGTGTCAACCGACGCTTCCAAAAAGGATAGTTCCTCTAGCACCACTCCTCTAAGACCAAGCTCCTCGCTCAATTCTCTTTCAGCAGCTTCTAAGGAAGACTCTCCAGGGTCGACATGCCCAGCTGACGAGGTGTCCCATTTTCCAGGCTCGCTGTCTTTGTTCCATGCACGCTGCTGCAAAAAGATATGATTATCACTATTCAACACGACCACATGCACAGACCTGTGCATTAAATTCGTCGCATGCACTATTCCTCGCCTCTCTATCCCGATAACTTCGTTTTCGGCATTAACAATCTCGAGTAAATCCTCAGATTGGTTCATATAATACCCGCAACAACCCGCTAGCCGTTTGTATCGCTCAAAGAGATAGCCAGATGTAAGTCCTTCTGAAATGCATCGAATACTACTTGTGAGGATGGCTCGAGTAAAAATGTTAGATACCCGGTCAGGTCTCGATCGTCGAGAACGAAGTTACTAGGGTTTTTATCTAACACGTCTTGTTTGTATATACCGTTTTCTCGAATTTCGTTGGCGGCATTAAGGCGCAATGAGTCCAAGGGTGGCTTAGCCCACTGACATAAAGGAAAAACTACGAATGTAACAAGCTGATCCAATGGCCTACCCGATGAGTTTCTCAATAACCCCCGTAGATTCGTATAGATGTTTGCAAATGCTTCACCAAGAGCGTGACTCAGCAGAACTGATGGTTCATCTGAGGACTCAGACTCCCTCTGTTGTTTTATGACAGACACAACCAACTGTAAATGGACGATAATAGTTTCAATTCGATTATCAAATGCTTCTCTCTGGTTATCATCCGAGTGTGGCAACACTAATAGGTACTCTAAGACAGCGTGGTAAGACGATATAGCTGCCATTACGCGACGGTCTAACGCTCCGGTGTCGTTGTCTTCAAGACTCGTGAAGAATCGATTCCTTAAATTTAGGTAAATTGCTTGCGCGACATTGAATAAAACAAACTGTAAATGACGCAGTGTACGGTCTGTATTAAATGATTCTTCCTCGCTTGAAATTTTCTCGTTGTACGGGTGTGGAGTAAGAGCCTCTGGCGAAAATTTCACTGCGAGTTTTTGATACCGGGACAGGCGTTCAGTTTGCCTCTCATAGAACTGACGACTAGGCGCGAGAACATATTCATTCCTTACGCGCGAAAAATTCAGCGAACCAACACAAGCCCAGATAATCCAACATATAGTACAAAAAAAGGAAACTGCCAATCCACTAAAAATTACAGTCAATAATGATAAGAGGAGTCCCATCACAACTGTGGATATAGGCAGCGACACTCTTAAGTATGCCATAGCTAGACAACTGCTAATAACTAGACTAAAGCAAAGTAAAATTATCAACCTATTTTCCCCGATCTCAAGGCGAAAGGCCTACAAAAACGAACACACTGTCTGACACAATCAACTGCCATAACTAGCCTCTAAACTGTCCAACGGACTTTTTTCAATACCGTGATTAGGAATAGGGTAACGCAAGCCATTTTTATGAAGAGCTTCAAGCCCACCCACAAGCTTAGGCAGAAAGCTCGGGGGCAAAGCAATCAATAATTCATCATCCTGAACTCCGCCGAACTTCCTCTCAGCATAACATGGTATGGAGATTGATGGCTCTCCGGTCGCTAGAGCGCGTCCCCACGAGTCCGCGCAAGCACTTTCACCTACTACCGTAAACGAGTACTTTTTATACTCAGCATATTGCAGTCCGTTAACTATAGTTATCATCTGACCAGGGGTCGCGTAGAGTAAACATATATCGGGATTGTCAATGCGGGCTGAGGTGAGGGGTGATACCGCAAGTGCCTTATAATCTCCGTACGGGGCGCAATCCATTGCTGCTTGGTGCGCTGCGCTGTCTTCTAACTTGCCAAACCACACTCCTTGCATTTTTTTGCCGCTCAACCATTCTTTTGTGCGAGGATAAAGACCGACCACCGCACCGCACTGTTCTCCCATTAAATTTTCCTGTGTTATCCCTATAGTCCAACCTATCCAACGACACTGAGCTACGATCTGATCGGTGGCTAATTTTTGTGACACATCAGGTACCCTAATACGATGAATATTCTGCATCTGCTCCACCGTGTGAAAACGTTTCATCCCTATCGGAGTCGCTTTTAATTTCAGATAGCGTGCCAGGCTCTCGCACAAGCCAGTAAAGTCGTACTGAGTAACGTCTCCAAAGCAATTCTTTTCCACCATATACAGCTCCCTTACTCATTTTATAAACCCTTCCTTTCATAGTAACCTTTTATCTCAACGAGAAAAAAGCTATCTTTAGTACTAATTTATTATCCATCTCATCTAAGGGGAGACAGCGTCATGGGGACAGTTGACTGCGAAATAAAGAATTATATAGCGACGATAACTTTCACTAACCCGCCAAAAGGGTTCTTCACGGCAGATATGGTGGAACAGCTGGGCAATATACTAGATGAACTGGCGGATAACCCAGAAGCACGTGTCGTCGTTTTTACCGGCGGATTACCGGATGTGTTCATACGACATTTTTCGGTCGAAGAAATCATAAGCTGGATCCCTGGTATGAAGGAACGACGCGCCGAAGGGCAGCCAGATCCGAAATTTGCTCGAACGCCATTACGAATGGTTTGGGAGAAAATTGATAATTATCGAAAACCCACCATCGCTGCTATAAACGGTTATTGTGGCGGCGGCGGATGTGAACTAGCACTTGCGTGTGACATCAGGCTTGCCGGCGCTGGCGATTATACGATTGGGCAAATGGAAATCCTGGTGGGTATTTTACCCGGTGCTGGCGGGACAACTCGGCTCGCTAGACTCGTAGGCGTTGGTAAGGCGCTAGAATGGGTGCTGCGTGGGAGAACATTTTATCCAGAAGAAGCTGCGGCTGAAGGCCTGGTGCATCACTATATCGAAGGACCTGTCCTCCCGGCTGCTATAGAAATCGCGTCGGAATTTGTTGACAAACCAGCCTCTGCGTTATCAGCTATAAAGCAAGTACTGCGATCTAGCTGGGGGCACACAACTGCCGATGGCGTAGATGAAGAGGGTGATTTGTTTGGAAACATAATTTCTAACGACCCGAGAGCACTAGAAATGATGGAAGAGTATGTTGCCAGTGGTCATGTAATGAAGAAGTTTTAAAGATGCCCTAGCCTTCTCTCACTGCAGATCAAATGTGTTCTTATGTACCTTAAAAGCAAGTTGGACGCGCCACGAGAGAGTAGCAACCTCCGCCGAAAAGTTACGAATAAGTCAATAATGTAACTACATTTCTATAAGCAATACGCTGTTCCTGTTCGATTGGAGTGTCGGGCTTGTACGCCAATTTCGAAACCGATCCCCAACAAGACGCCATCACTATGTCAACTAATGTCGCCACATCTAGTTCAGATGGAATCGAGCCATCTTTCTTGCCGCTAGAGATCGAATCAGCGAAGGTTTTCCTCAACGGGCCCTCAGTTTCATCACAAATACTTCTGATGTCCTTATCACGGCTAGCCTCGGTATAAATTTCTACCCAAATTCTAGCATCGGTACTGTGGCAGAATCCCACAATATTTTTAACACAATGGGCTATTGCTTCAATGGGATTGGGTGCTTTAGATACCAGCTCGAGCTCGGACCACAATCCTTCTTGATCCTCCGAACAAATTTCTCTAACCACTTCAATTTTGCTAGTAAAGTAATTATAAAAACTACCAGAGCTTAAACCGGCCTCAGCAAAAATAGATCTCATGCTAGTAGCGTGAAACCCTTTTTGCGAAAAGCATTTTCTCGCAGCAGTTAAGATCTGCTCTCTTCGAATTTTTTCTGGCACATGCCGTTTAACGCTCACGATCAACCCGTCACAACTTCCTCAAAAAAATGTAACCATATCTAGCGATAAGTGGTTTCTGCTAAATTGGCAAGCTTCCCGCTATTTAAACTCTCCAGCAAGCTATTAGTTAATCTGCCTGTGATAAGTTGTCAGCTGCAGATTTACCGTTTTGTCCAGTCACAACCTCAAAGTTCACTCTCTGACCTTCTTTCAACGTTGACATACCAGCCCTATCAACTGCCGTCATATGAACGAAAACATCATTACCGCCATCCTCTGGTTGAATGAAACCGTATCCTTTGCTTGTGTTAAAAAATTTAACTGTACCAGTCGCCATACTTTCTTTCCTTAAAAATTTTGTACTTTATATTTCGGCTTAAAACTTATGATTTGACACCGATAAATCCAATTGTGTAGCAATATGCTTCAAGCCACAACCTAATTCATACATCAAAATTCAATCTATCCTTTTAAGATCGTTTGTACAGAACGGAAAAACATTCGGCATTTTCGCTAATAACCTAGCAATATCAATGCATTAAACTCGATTTCCTTCTGGGGCGGCGCATGTTGTCGCCCCTTTGGGACTAGCTTTAAAGCCTATTTACGATATTTAGTTCATCTTTAGGGTTAAGCTCTGGAGGACTTTAGGTGGCGGAAGCTGGGGGATTCGAACCCCCGAAGGACTCTCGCCCTTGCTGGTTTTCAAGACCAGTGCATTCAACCGCTCTGCCAAGCTTCCACTTCCTATTGTATCGAAAAAACACTGCAATGGAACAGCTTGTGAGCCCACAAAAAAATTAATCACCCAACATAGATTAAAATTTAAAAAAAGTAGCAGAAATTTTCTTCATTAAAATTTTTTTTACCATACCCGCCTACCACAAAATTTGAAACGTTACGAACGTGTGGCCAAAATTAGAATCAGACACGTACTATTTTGGTAACATCTTCACATAAACAACTAAAATACATATACTAATTGTCATAGTTTGAAAGGAGCCTAAAAATGCAAAACAATGCAGTAGCCAATCGTAATAGCGAAAGTATTCTTTATACGAATAAATTAATTCGCAATACTTATATCTTACTCTCCATGACACTTTTATTTAGCGCAGTGACGGCGGCAATATCAGTAGTGTTGAGAATGCCCCCTAGTACCTATTTGTTCTCCATAGGCGGCGCTTTCGTATTGATGTGGTTTGTGCTTCCGCGTAAAGCTAACTCGAGTTCAGGCATAGGCATCGTATTCCTAATAACGGGACTTTTAGGGTTTTCGCTGGGCCCGATGCTTAATATGTACCTCTCACTCCCTAATGGGCCTCAAATCGTAGCCACGGCGCTAGGTGGAACCGGCGTGATTTTTATGGGCCTATCGGGATACGCACTCACAACTAAAAGAGACTTTAGTTTCCTCGGGGGTTTTCTGTTCGTAGGTATTCTAGTGGTCTTGGGCGCAGCAATTCTAAATATCTTCATGACAATTCCTGCTCTTTCACTTGCATTATCTGCTGCGATTGTAATGCTTATGAGCGGCTTTATTCTTTTCGATACTAGCAGGATGGTAAATGGCGGCATCGATAATTATGTAATTGCTACCGTCCAGCTGTACTTGAATATATTCAATCTATTTATCAGCTTGTTGCATTTATTAGGATTTGCTCGGGACGACTAGATGTTCAGACTGGCAAACCTTAACAAGGTAGCCCAGATATGTGGTTAAAGATAGGCACTGCATTGCTCCTTGCAACGATGGTTATATTGCTATTGCCGCAGGCCAAAAACATGGTTAGACATAGTCCTAAAGCAAAAAGCGGTGATTGGTCGAGTTTTGTAGTGCCTATCACATTAGTTGCATTATTAGTGGCTATACTAATGTGGATAGTTTGATACACGCCTATCCGAATCGCTTCGTATATATGCTAAAGGTAGGTGTCGCCTGAAAAATAATCCTGTAGCGCTTTAGGAATTTTGATGCGGCCATCCTCTTGTTGGTAGTTTTCCAACACAGCGATTAAGGTCCTTCCTACCGCTAGACCTGAACCATTTATTGTATGGATCAGCGCGTTTTTTCCGTCTAACGAATTTTTCACCCTAGCGCCTATTCGGCGCGCCTGAAAATCTACAAAATTACTACACGATGATATCTCACGGTAACATTTTTGTCCGGGCATCCAAACTTCTAAATCAAATGTTTTAGCTGCAGAAAACCCAAGATCACCCGTACATAATTCAACCACACGATAAGGTAGCTCCAAACGCCGCAAAATTGTCTCAGCGTGATTCGTCAACTCGTTCAATGCCTGAATCGATTTCGTAGCATGAACAAATTGAACTAGCTCAACCTTCTCAAATTGGTGCTGTCGAATCAAACCACGCGTATCTTTGCCATACGACCCAGCCTCACTGCGGAAACATGAGGACAAGCAAGCAAACTTCACGGGCAGATCTTTTTCCTCGAAAACCGTTTTACTTCCTATGTTGGTAACGGGTACTTCCGCCGTCGGGATCAAATAAAAATTTTGATCACCAACCCTAAAAAGATCTTCTTTAAATTTAGGTAATTGACCAGTGCCGGTCATAGTTTCTTCGCTCACCAGCAATGGAACCTGTATTTCGACGTAGTCGTGTTCTTCTGTGTGCACGTCAATCATAAATTGACCTAGGACCCGATGTAATTTCGCGATACGTCCTTTTAGCACTGCAAAACGAGCCCCAGACAATCTAGTAGCTGCTTCCAAATCGAGTTCACCTGACGAGTTACCTAAATCAACATGATCTTTAGGCGAGAATCCCATTTCAGACACAACCCCCCACTTTCGTAATTCTTGGTTACCGCCTTCATCTGAGCCTAAGGGGACGTCATCCATTGGCAAATTAGGTAGATTTAGAAAAAAACTCTCTAATTTAGACTGTACCAAAATTAACTCAGAGTTAGTTGATTTCAATTCCTCAGCCAACTTACTCACGTCTGCAACAATAGTCGACGCATCGCCTCCCGAGCCTTTAACACGGCCGACTTCTTTGCTTAACTTGTTCCTATCAGCCTGTAGGCTTTCGGTCTTGATTTGTAATTGTTTGCGTTCACTTTCGAGTGTATTGTAGGTTGACTCGTCGAAGACAAATCCTCGTCGCGCTAGGCGTGAAATCACTTGAGAAAGGTCTTTTCTTAAAAGTTGAGAATCTAACATAAAAGTGATCCATGAAGCTACGTGGGGTTAATTTTAAGATTTTTCATTTTATCAAACATCATAGATAAAAGCATCGAGAGAGAAAATCAATCAACAAAAATTTTTGCACCCTGACAACCTACCCAGCAAGCAGACACACATAGAAAAACGTTACCTAAAATATTAGCCATCGCTAGTAGAAGGTTACCATTCTCTATTAAACGCAAAGTCTCAAACGCGAAGGCGGAAAAGGTGGTGAAGCCACCCAGCAACCCTATAAATAGTAAAGGTTTCCAGATCTCCTCAAATAACGGCTTACCAGCCATAAAGACAAATAGCGCGCCGATAGCCATTGATCCTGAGAGATTTACAAACAAAGTACCATACGGAAAACTCTGACCTAAGGTACTTGCAAACCAAGAGGACAACGAGAATCTCAGGACCGCACCGACACCTGCTCCCGCAGAAATCAAGAGTATATAAACCATCATTTATCGTGCCTTGAACCATTGGCAATCGCTTGGCGAATAGAATCCAACCGCGCCTTTATCTGCTTTTCTAATCCATTATCCGTGGGATTATAGTACACCTCGCGTTTATGCGAGTCAGGAAAGTATGATTGCCCTAGAGCAACATTCGATGGCTCATCGTGATCATAGCGATATGAGGCACCGTAACCCATTTTTACTCCGAGCTGACTAGACGGATTTCGTAGATGCAGAGGCACCGGATCCGAGCCATTATTCTTTACATCATCCACTGCGCTTTTAAAGGCACTGTATATTGCATTACTTTTCGGAGCACATGCTAGGTAAATCAAAGCTTGCGCCAGCGCCAATTCACCCTCGGGAGAGCCCAAGCGTCTCCAAGCATCCCAACCGTCTAGCGCTATCGACAATGCTCTAGGATCGGCATTACCAATATCTTCAGATGCGATCCGCGTAAGACGCCTCGCTATAACTGATAAGTCACAACCTCCGTCTACTAACCTAGCGAACCAGTAAAGACCTCCATCTGGACTAGAGCCACGAACAGACTTGTGAAGCGCTGATAGCTGGTCATAGAAGGAATCGCCATTTTTATCAAATCTGCGATAATTCCCCGTCGCTGTAAGTTTTTCTAGCATCTCTATATCAAGCGACATATTAGAATCGACTTGTAAAACTAATTCCAGCAAGTTTAGCGCCTTCCGACCGTCGCCGTCGGCCAACTCTACTAAATAGGCCAGCGCATTCTCTTGCGCAGTTACATGCTTATAACCTTCCGTATTAAGCGCTCGTTTTAAAAGACGAAGTATAGACTCCGGGCCCAGTGGCTCTAGGTGATAAACTGAAACTCTAGACATTAATGCATTATTAATTTCAAATGCGGGATTTTCGGTCGTAGCTCCGATGAAATAAAATAAACCGCTTTCTATGTGGGGCAAGAAAGCATCCTGTTGGCTTTTACTAAATCTATGCACCTCATCCACAAAAACGACCGTCTCACATCCATGAGAACTATTTTCTTTAGCGCGCTCAATCGCATTTCTAATGTCTTTGATGCCGCTCATTACCGCAGACATGTTGATAAATTCAGCGTCCGTACTTTTTGCCAACAGACGTGCTAATGTCGTTTTCCCAGTTCCAGGCGGCCCCCAGAAGATCATCGAATGCAAACGACCCGAATTAAATACCTCGGTTAAAGGAGTTCCTTTGCCTAACAATTTTGCCTGCCCTTGAAATTCTTCAAGAGTACTCGGTCTAAGTCGCTCAGCAAGAGGCATCATATTTTTGTAACTCAACGCTGATCGTAAATAACATCGATATCAGGAGGTGGCACAAACTGGAAATCACTAGCCTTCAATCGCGGGTTGGTTTTTGGATTCACGAACTCAATCACGGTACTGAACCCTGAGGGATCAATTGATCTCACAGATTTAATTATCGTATCGACATATTCCACATCTACAGAAAGAATTGAATCATCAGCTCCTAATCGAAGTCTCAACCAATTCGGGGAAGAGAGTTCCTCAACTAGATACTGCTGATCTGCCCCATCCTCAACACCAAAAATCTTTAAAATGATAGAGTTTTCTACAGAGTGACCTTGGCGCACAAAAACTTGCTCGAGATCTGGCTCGTATACCCACAAGGTACTTCCATCACTGATAACTAATTGTTCTTCATTCGTATCGAGATAGTGCCAACGGAACATACCCGGCCTCATAAGCTTACATGTACCCTCTACCGACACTATCAACTGCCCAGTCTCGCTGTACCGATGCTCCACAAAGTCCGATTGAAACGAATTTATACCTTTTAAATACTCAAGGAAATTAGTTTGCGCGGCGGCCGGAGAAGAAAGGTCAAAAAAAAAGATTATTACCAATATGTGGGGAATTTTATCCAGCACTACAATCAATCCTTCGGAGGCGGCGGCGCTAATACGTCACGGGTCCCGTTAGACTGAAGTTCTCCAACAACACCAGATCTCTCCATTTCTTCAACCATTCGGGCAGCTCTATTGTATCCAATCTTTAACCGGCGCTGGACACCGGAGACAGATGCTCTTCGAGTTTCGGTCACGATCGCGACCGCCTGATCATACAATTCGTCAATCTCCTCAGCAGAACCGCCCATCATATTACCACCAGACGACCCGTCGGAAATATCAGTCGGGCCAGCTAAGACTTCCTCAACATAGCTAGGAGTCCCACTCTTTTTCAACCTTTGAACAACTTTATGCACTTCATCGTCGGAAACGAACGCACCATGAACACGCATCGGGATCGCAGTACCGGGCGGCAGGTAGAGCATATCGCCATGTCCAAGTAAAGTTTCGGCACCCATCTGGTCTAAAATTGTTCTTGAATCAACTCTAGAGGAGACCTGAAAAGCGATTCTGCTCGGAATATTGGCTTTGATCAAACCAGTAATGACGTCAACCGATGGCCTTTGGGTAGCCAAAATTAAATGTATCCCTGCCGCACGCGCTTTCTGGGCCAACCGCGCTATCAGTTCTTCGACCTTCTTGCCAACCACCATCATCATATCAGCCAGTTCATCTATGATAACCACTATGTGAGGCAATTTTGCTAACGGAGGCGCTTGGTCGCCCTCCAACTCTAAGATAAATAAAGGGTCCATTATTGGATTCCCACTATTTTGGGCTTCGACCACTTTTCGATTATATCCGCTGAGATTTCGTACCCCTAAGGCGGCCATAAGCTTATAACGCCGTTCCATTTCGACTACGCACCAGCGCAGAGCATTCCCAGCTTCCTTCATATCGGTCACAACCGGAGCGAGTAATGCAGGAATACCCTCGTAAACTGAAAGCTCTAGCATTTTAGGATCTATCATTATTAGGCGAACATCATCAGGCTTAGACTTGTATAGCAAACTTAGAATCATAGCGTTTAAGGCGACCGATTTCCCGGCTCCGGTTGTTCCTGCGACTAACAAGTGCGGCATCTTAGCCAAATCAGCAACAGTCGCCTTACCAGAAATATCTTTCCCCAAAGCCATTGTCAGTTTGGAAGCACTGCGGTCATATACTTCAGATTTTAATATGTCGCCCAAAGACACAATTTCTCGATGTTCATTAGGAATTTCTAAACCAATGCAAGTTTTACCAGGGATCACCTCTACTACGCGTACACTAATTGTCGAGAGCGAACGTGCCAAATCTTTGGATAAGTTCGTAATACGACTAGCCTTAATACCCGCAGCAGGCTCAAGTTCAAAACGTGTGATGACTGGCCCAGGCTCAACCGCAATAACCTCTACATCAATCCCAAAATCTTTTAATTTAAGCTCGACTTGTCGAGACATCGCTTCAAGTGCCTCGTTAGAAAATCCAGTATTACCGGTACCTTTATCAACATCTAACAAACTGAGTTCTGGTAATTCCCCTACTGAATCGTCGAAAAGTACTTTCTGCTTTTCTTTTTCAGTTCGAATACTCGATGGAATATCCTCAATTCGAGGTACGATTTTTCTGGGTTCTCGTTTACTCTTTTTTTCGACGTCCTTCTTGATTATGGTCTCTCGCTGCCTTTTTGCTTTGTAGCCTTCGAATCGATCTAATAAGCTATCTAGCTCTATCGCCAGCCGTTTTTGTAGGCTGATCGTGCGTTCTCCCAGTATCTCCGCGACTCTGAGCCATGAAAGCCCAGTAAGTAGGGTCGTCCCAGTAAGAAAAAAACCAATTAAAATAATCGGACCTCCAATCCCACCAAATAAATTTAACGCGGTTGATCCGACCAAGTCACCCACTATTCCGCCAGCATTTTGAGGCGAGGTGGTCAACAAAGCGACACCGCGAAACCAAAAGAGACCACATCCCCCAATCAATACGAAAATGCCTCCAACCAATCGAACTATTATTTGTATATAGTCGTCAAAGACGCCTGTTGTGCCCTGGCGGTAAATCATGAAACCTATAGCTAGAAATAATAATGGCAGCGAATATCCGAATTGCCCCAGCAAAGTTAACGAAACATCCGCACTCCAAGCGCCCACCGCACCCGCATTATTCTCCACAGTTTCATTTAGGCCCGCATTTGACCACCCAGAATCGTTGGGATCATAAGAAATCAAAGACACGAAAAAGAAAATAGCGCTAGCACAAAAGCTAATTAGAATGGCTTCTTTCAATCTCTGTACTAAATGTTTACCAGCCTCTGGTATTTCATGAGGTACTTTACGCTTAGCCTGTGCCATAGATTCAACTGATTTATTTAGTATGACGTGTAACTATATAAAAATAGTGAAAAATTGCAAGGTTATAGTCATTCTGATCTGCGAAATGTGACTTTATGGTAATCGTCTAAGTTTTGGAGAAAGTTCCTATAACGCAATGTAACCAGTATAATTAGTTTTACCGGTTATAACTTATCGGTAATTTATCGCGGACTATCGGGCGGGTTACTTGAGAAAAAAGTAGCACACTGCAGCGTAACTTGAATCAAAACATTATATAGACGAAACCAAATTTATGAGTAATCCAAAAAAAACCTATCGCCTCTCTTTTTTCAATCAAGGAAAGATATATGAGATTTATGCTAACTCTATTTTACAAAGCGAACTTTTTGGTTTCATTGAGGTTGAAGGTATTGTATTTGGCTCTAAAACCTCATTAGTTGTGGACCCTTCCGAAGAACATCTTAAAACTGAATTTGACGGTGTATCCAAAACACATATTCCAATGCAGGCAATAATACGGATTGACGAAGTTGAAGAGACTGGGCAGAGTAAAATTACTGACAGTGACGGTAAGAATAGTAATGTAGCTAATTTCCCTGTATTTGCACCGAATGGAGACCGGCCTAAAAAGTAAGCAACTTCCACGACTTGCTTCGTTTCAAGTTTGAATTGAATCCAATCAAAAATCATAGGCCATTACATAATTAAAAATCTCAAAAGTATGGAACACGTACCGACACTTTGGTAATGGAAATAACTTCACACGATTCCCTTGAAGCAATCTGTGCTGAAGAATGGGATGCCTTAGCAGGCACTAACCCTTTCCTCAAATATGGATTTCTACGGTCATTAGAAACCTCTGATTGCCTCCAGTCGCAAGGATGGTACCCGCAGCACATCGTGGTATCGTCGGACGGTTCAATTGTTGGAGCAATGCCTCTTTACGTTCGGGATAATTCTTATGGCGAATTTGTGTTCGATTGGGCTTGGGCTGAAGCTTACGAAAAAGCCGGAGGGCGTTACTATCCAAAATTAGTATCAGCAATACCATTTTCGCCGGTGAGTGGTAGCAGACTCCTCACCCATAATGATGATCCTGACAAAAATAATATAAAAAAACTATTAGTCAGTACCGGTATAAAATTGTGTACTGACAATAATCTATCGTCTTGGCATTGCTTGTTTATCGATCTCGAACCTCACGAGATTTTCGTAAACAGCAATATGTTAGCTCGCTTAGGATGCCAATATCATTGGTTTAATAGAGGCTACCTGAATTTCCAAGATTTTTTGAGTACGCTCTCATCTAAAAAAAGAAAAAATATTAAAAGAGAACGTCGACTTGTCGATAAACTTGATCTCAACATAGAAACTTTAGTAGGAGCTGAGATCTCTGAAAAGCATTGGCAAATATTTTATACATTTTACTGCGCGACTTTCACAAAGAAATGGGGGGCTCCTCGATTAACGCTAGAGTTCTTTCTTAACCTAGAAAAGAATCTTCCTGGAGCTGCCGTGTTGATCTTGGCCAGTGATAATCAAAACTATGTTGCGGGAGCATTTTCTTTACAAAGTGACGATGTTTTATACGGACGGCATTGGGGCTGTGCCCGGGACTACAACAATTTACATTTCGAACTTTGTTACTATCAAACCATAGAATATTGTATTAAAAATAATTTCAAGAAGTTGGATGCCGGCGCACAGGGCGAGCACAAAATAGGCCGTGGTTTTGAGCCGGTCGAAACCTGGTCAATGCACTGGTTAAAAGATGAAAATTTCAGGGCGCCCGTTGCAAACTTTTTAGATCATGAGACAAAAGCAATAAAGGACTACATAGCGCAACTATCTGAACACTCAGCATTCCGAAAACAGGAATGATACACATATGATCGATCGCAAAAATGACTCTACAACCTGATTATTTTTTTTCGTTCAAACAAAATAAGATGCTTCAGAATTTTCCTGAAACATGTGAGACCATTGCCTCTCCTAACGGCCTACTTGCCGCAGGAGGCAACTTGAACGAGAAAACACTGATCACTGCTTACAAAAAGGGCATATTTCCGTGGGGAGAAAATAGTGGCCTACCACTTTGGTGGGCACCTGATCCTCGGGCGGTCTTATTTCCAAATGAATTAAAGATCTCTAAAAGTCTATCTAAAACAGTCAAACGGAATGACTTCAGTGTTACATTTGATAAAGAATTTGATACGGTCATATCTTCTTGTGGGCCTGATAGGGGTGAACCTACCTGGATTAGTTCCGACATATTAAATGCCTACACAAACCTCTTTAATCAGGGTTATGCTCACTCGGTAGAATGCTGGTTTGAAGGTGAGATTTGTGGTGGTTTATATGGAGTTGGTATTGGACAAGTCTTTTTCGGCGAGTCTATGTACAGTAAAAAGCGAGACGCCTCAAAAATTGCGTTGGTTTTTCTATGTGATCGCCTTTTTCACTGGGGATACCAATTTATAGACTGCCAAGTCCATAGTGAACATCTAATGAAACTGGGTGCCAAGACACTGTCTAAGCCTATTTTCGAAAGTCTTCTGTATCAGCACCAAAGAAAAAATCCCAGCGATGAGGCGTGGCGAGTATAGTGAACAAACCTCACTATATCAGATCACAGCCACACAGCTGTGGCTACGTGACTGGTCAAAAAGCAATAACAAAATTTTTTTACCCTTCGAGGAGTATGAATAACAATATATATAGTCAGCTCGCAGCAAACGGTTTTCGCCGAAGTGGCGAGCATGTTTACGCACCCGATTGTCCCAGTTGCGCTAGATGCATTCCTGCAAGGCTTAAAGTTTCAGAATTTAACCCAAGGAAGAGTCACTTAAGAACAATTAAAAGGAATAATGACCTTACAATTACCCAAGAAAGCAGTACTTTTAATAACGAACATTTCCAGCTATTTCAAGCTTACATCAGCGCTCGACACTCCGAATCGCCGATGCTCGAGCTCTCGAGAAAAGATTATATTAATTTTCTAACAGCGTCGTGGTCACAAACTTTTTTCCTAGAATTCAGACACGGGAAAGAACTGCTAGCCGTCGCAGCTATAGACATTCTTCGAAACGGAATATCTTCCGTATATACTTTTTACTGCCCAACATCCTCCGGCAGAAGTCTGGGCAATTTCGCTATTCTTAAACAAATAGAGATGACTAAGGAACTTAATCTGGAATGGTTATATCTTGGGTATTGGTTACACGATTGTAAAAAAATGTCTTATAAAACAAATTTTCGGCCAATCCAGTTTATGACTAGCGGCCAATGGGGCTACCCGTATCAAAAATAAAGTTCTCACTTTGTACAAATATTTTGCCGTTAACGTCACTAACAGGCATAATCTCATGGCACTTGCTCTATTGAGAGTAACTTGTCTTAAAAATCTAAGGTAGCTGGAAGTATATGGCGAAAGAAGAACACATCGAAATGCAGGGTAAAGTGATCGACACATTGCCAAATACAGTCTTCCGAGTGGAACTAGAAAACGGTCACGTCGTGACCGCACACATTTCGGGTAAAATGAGAAAGAATTACATTCGAATATTAACCGGAGACGCTGTAACAGTCGAACTCACTCCTTACGACTTAACTAAGGGCCGCATCACCTATCGAGCTAGATAGCTACTAATCAGGAAACCCTTCTGTCCGACACAGTGTTAACAACCCATTATGTTGAGACCATAAGGCGAAATCGCTGCAAATCCTCAAGTGTATCAATCCCAATACCACAGGGCTCTATAGCGTCGACAACTCTTATAGTATGACCTCTGGAGAGTCCTCTTAGCTGTTCGAGCTGCTCAAGCTGTTCATAGTCAGATTTCGGACCCACAACAAAAGTCTTTAAGTAGGAAACTCTGTAGGCATAGATCCCCACGTGTCTTTTGTATGCCGACAATACGGTCTGCGTATCTCTACTCCCATCTCTATTAAAAGGAATCACCGACCTGCTGAAATATAATGCGTTCAGCATGTCGTCTCTGACAACCTTTACTACGTTTTCATCTTTTAAATCTTCCGCGCGAGACAACGGTTCGCACAGTGTAACAATATCCGCGTCACTTTTAGAAAGCTCTTTTGCGACTTGATCTATTACTCTACTCGAAATTAATGGCTCGTCTGCCTGAACATTCACAATAATCGTATCGTCACACTCCTCAAGCGCACAAGCAGCCTCATAAATTCTATCTGTCCCCGAATCATGTCGCCCCACAGTTATAGATACACGCGCACCGAATTGCTGGGATGCACTGGCGATCCTTTTATCATCGGTAGCGATAACAACCTGCTCAGCACTACTCCGCGCAGCTCTCTCATAAGCATATCGAATGAGGGGCCAATTCCCCACGTTCTTTAGAAGTTTTCCCGGCAACCGAGTCGAATCAAATCTAGCGGGAATATAAACTTTAAAATTCATAGGCGGTATTTTTCGATCTCTACTTCGTCTATCACCCTGGCCTCATCGACTAACATGACCGGGATCCCTTCCTTTACTGGATAGGCTAACTTAGCACCTACTGATATCAACTCTTGCTTGGTCTCATCATAGACTAGAGGTTCTCTAGACTGCGGGCACACTAAAATTTCAAGTAATTTCTTATCCATCAGCTACTCCTTGTAGTAATGCTTTCAGTCGTCCTTCAAAAATATCAGACAGCTCCGCACGTACAGGCAGACACCAAATGTCTTCATGATCAAAAACTTCACACTTAACCGAATCTTTCTCGGTCATTATTACAGGCAAGCCATCGCCAAAAGTTACGTCCTCGGCTGTCAAGGCATAGTGATCCGGGAATACATGTTCATGCAACTCGAATCCGAGGCTGCGGAGTAACGTAAAAAAGCTATTAGGATTACCTATACCCGCCACCGCATGCACTATTCTTTGAGAAAAATCGGCAACTTCTACCTGAATCTCAGGTCTATTTACTGACCTCAAACAGTGCGCAGTGAGCTTCATCGGGTATTCTCCTCTACTCGCGATTCCTTTGCACACAATCAAGTCAATATCTTTTAAACGCGCTGGGGACTCTCTCAAAGGTCCGGCGGGCAGACAGTGTCCATTACCTAGTCTTCTCACACCGTCGACAACTACTATCTCTATATCTCTCTCCAGTGCATAGTGCTGCAGGCCATCGTCAGACACAATGATATCGACATCATGCTTAGCAACCACAGCCTCCACCGAATTAGATCGAGTAGGTCCAACCGCTACAGGGATACTACCCACTTGCCGAGCGATTAAAATCGCTTCATCACCTACGACCGTCCAGTCGCTATCCGGTCTAACTTGTTGTGGCCAAAAATCTGCCTTACCTCCGTAACCACCACAAACTATGCCCGGCCTATAACCATACGCTAACAATTTCAATGCCAACCATATACTTAACGGAGTCTTCCCAGTGCCTCCGACTGAAATATTACCAACCACCAGGACGGGGACGGGTGGCCTGTAAGTACGAAAAATACCTTTCCTGAAGGCCAACCGACGACACCGACAAATCATTTTATACGCAGCAGAAAAGGGGATAAGAAGGAGCTGCCAAAAATTCTTGTCATACCAAATATGCATAAGCATGCGATTGATGAGGACAATAATTCTGTTACTTAAACTCATTTGGCGTTGGAATCATTATCTCGCGTTTTAAATGTAACTCTGAAGAGCTTAGCTTTCCGAGCCGCATCCATTACACTAATCACAGCCTGGTGACTTATATCAGCATCAGCGCTAATAACAAGTATTGGTGATGTTGCCTTTTCAGCAACCGCAGTCAAGACAGACTGAATCTTCTCTGGATTAAAAGCTCCTAAAGAGCGCTCACCTATAAAAACAGTACCATCTGATTTCAACGAAAGTTCTAAATTATTATTCGCATCTATTGTGGTATCCGCAGTAGCGGACACGGGCAAACTGATGTCAATTGACGACTCAGAAATAAAAGTAGTCGAAACCATGAAAAAAATCAAAAGAAGAAAAACAACGTCGATAAGAGGCGTTAAGTTTACCTCGACATCCCGTTGTCTTTTCAAACCAAAATTCAAATTTCATTTCCTCCAGTTTCCGCCTGGTCTCTTACTGGCATAGGACTTGAGTGAAGTACCTCCACTAATTTCAATGCATCTTGTTCCATTAGCACCACCAATTCTTCCACTCGGGCTACAAAATAACGATAGAACATTAATGCTGGTATCGCTACAGATAGCCCGGCCGCCGTGGTAATAAGCGCCTCAGAGATCCCTCCGGCTAATACCGACGCATCTCCTGTTCCTACGGCATTTATCGCGGTGAAAACTTTAATCATTCCGACTACCGTACCCAGCAACCCTAATAAAGGAGCTATCGAGGCTATTGTACCAAGCGCATTGAGGTATCTACCCAGTTCATGATTCACATGACGTCCTACCTCCTCGATAGAGTCTTTCATGGCGTCTCGATCCTGATCGCGATTACTAAGCGCTGCGGCGAGTACCTTTCCGAGATGAGACTGAGTCTTTAACTGCTCCACTCGTTTCTGATCTAATACATCATCAGCAGCCCATTGCATAACATGACTCAATAAATTTTCTGGCGCCACTAACTTTGTTTGTAGAGACCAAAGTCTTTCGCACACTATCGCCATAGAAATAACCGAACAGATGCCGATTAGAGGCATGAGCCAACCACCAGCTTTAAAAATTTCCAGCACTAACTTTCAACCTAAATATTGCCAATTAATAAGTTATATTAGCAGAGCGAAATAAATTCGCATATTGATTATTTTTATTTTAAGCGTTGCGAAAAAATGCTTCTGATATAATCTTCGAAGAACTGAAAATAAAACCTAGTGGTAGTTAAAAAAATTTGCGAAAACTAAAGACGCAAGTGAAGGGCTAAGAAGTTGTGAACATTAGGAACCGATTAAAAGAACGGTTTGCGCAACATTCGGCGTATAACCAGAGATCGAAAAAAGCTTGGTTAGGGAAATACCTAAGACGGCGCAACGTTAATCACTTTGGCAGAAGAGCAGTAGCGGGAGGAGTTGGCCTGGGTTTTTTCCTGGCTTGTATCCCAGTCCCCATACAAATGATTTTAGCTATCCCCGCAGCACTTGCTATGAAAGTAAACCTCGCGGTAACTATGGCCGCAACTTGGATAAGTAATCCAGTGACTTTAGTGCCACTGATGGCTCTCGCTTACGGTACTGGCTGTCTGATATTGCGATTAGATAGCGAGTTTGTTTTTACGAACTTTGAACCTACGATGGAATGGTTTGGCACTATGCTGGATCATGTTTGGTTGCCCTTGATCACGGGCTCACTTGTGTGCGGAATTATCGCTGGGACTGCCGGTTATTATACCGTCCTCTGGGTCTGGCGCTTTAACTTACTAAAAGCTAGACGCAATCGCATTAGATCAGGAAGAAAATAGTTTTCCATCCCGCAAAACCAAAGCTCTGCGCATACTTTTGGCGACATGCGTATCGTGAGTTGCCACAATGATTGCAGTTTTATTTTCAGCACACAATTCAACCAGCAAATCAATTACAACTTGGGCATGACGAGCATCTAGATTTCCTGTTGGTTCATCGGCAAGCACACACGACGGCTTGTTTACCAAAGCTCGGGCAACCGCTGCCCTCTGGCGTTCCCCTCCAGACAGTTCTTTCGGCATGTGGCTACATCGATGCTCTAATCCGACTTTCTCGAGCAATGGAGAAGCGAACCGCCTCGCAGCACCAACTCTCATCCCACCTATGATTAGAGGCATCGCAACATTTTCTAAAACATTAAATTCTGGTAGCAGATGATGAAACTGATATACGAATCCGAGTTCACGGTTTCGCAGGCCCGCAAGTTGTGAGTCACTGAGATTGTTTATCATACGACCTTTTAATTCAACCGTACCGGAAGACGGTTCATCTATTCCCGCTAAAATGTTCAGCAAGGTACTTTTACCAGAGCCTGATGAGCCCGTAAGTGCGACTGACTCCCCAGCTGCTACTTCAAAACTAATGCCGTCTAAAACTAGAATCGAGTCTTCTGTTTCTGAGTATTTCTTACTCAACGACGAACACTTGAACGCTGCTCCACTCACAAACTTTCTCTCCATACGCGCGCCCGTCTAGCTACTCGTAGCGCCGGATAAAATGGGGCTAGCATACTCAAAAACGACGCGGCGAGGGTTACGATCAGAAAGTCACTTAATAACAGTACAGATGGAATTTCACTTATATAGAATATTTCAGGGGGGAATATTTTAAAGTGCAGGATATTTTCTAAAAAAAACACTACTTCACTAATGTTACTTGCTAAAAAGTAGCCAAGTAATACCCCAAGAACCACCCCCATCATACCGGTAATCACTCCCTGTACTAAAAACACTCCAACGATTGAGGAAGGTGTTAAACCCATCGAAAATAAGATTTTCACGTCCTTCTTTTTCTCATCAACCGAGACCATCAAGATAGATACTACATTAAATAGTGCAATCACAGCGGCCACCGCAAGCAAAACAAACATTAAGAACTTTTCAGTCCTCAAAGCTTGGAATAGACCTCCATGTAACTCGGTCCAGTCCCTCACTGGATACTTGGTGGAGCCTCTAATTGTCTTCGCAAAGTCTGAAGCCTTAGCCGGGTCGAGTAGCCTGACATCTAACCTGTCATACATATCATCTAACCTAAAGAAGCGGGCTGCGTCAGCCTCTGCAATAAACGCAAGACGGCTATCACTCGAGCCCATTCCCACTTCAAAGATACCCGCAACTTTAAAACGTTTTGTTCGCGGTGAAAGCCCCAGACTAGTGACTCTTGGATCAGGTGAAATTACTGTGACCAGATCTGCTATTCCAACACCAAGTTGGGCTGCCAACTCGGAACCGATAACAATAGAAAAAGGTTGAGACGAAGAAGTGAGAGTATTTCCCTCCTTCAAGAACATTAACAGATCTCGTTGCACAGATTGCATCTGTGCGCTATAGCTTCGAATTTCTGTAGCGAGCAGTGAGCGTCCCGACTGCAGCAAAACGTCGCGCGAGACAGCAGGCCACACTTCGGTCTCTGCTTGACTACTTTTAATTAAATCGATCAATTTTCTACGTTCCAATTTAGACGCGCCAACTATTTCTATTTCTATGTGGCCATCTAGACCCAAAACGCGTTGTCGTATTTCAGATTCAAAACCGTTCATGATTGAAATGATGGTGAGTAAAACCGCCAAACCAAGCGCCATGCCTAAGATCGAAGC
>Ga0315330_10000455_pt1 | contig 25206 bp, 12 predicted proteins | sample M140m34915metaG_FD_203453 | JGI IMG/M metagenome (GOLD analysis project Ga0315330, IMG submission 203453) | Ammonia-oxidizing marine archaeal communities from Monterey Bay, California, United States - M1 40m 34915 | ecosystem: Environmental > Aquatic > Marine > Intertidal zone | place: USA...
CCGAAATAATTGGCGTTCCAGATATTATTCCTGTTGTGTTATTTATCGTTAATCCGGTTGGGAGTGATGGAGCCCAAACTTCCACTAATTCTTGACCTCTAAATGTAGGCGTTATACTATCTTCTTCGCCTTCTGTGAATTCAATACGGTCAGTACCGTAGTCAATAACTGCATATTGTAAATTATCACATATTCCATCTACATTGGAATCGCTGGGGTTGTATGTGTATTCTGGAGATAATAATGGACTTTTGTGATGCATTATCGCATTATTTAGTCCTCCATTAGTGGACATCAAGAATAAGTCATCAAACTCATTAAATTCTAGAGTAAGTTTTCCGTCTCTGTAGTTATAATCCCAGGTTGCACCACTGGTATTCCAAACTTCATTAGTTATCCAATTGGAATCTTCAAGCACAGAAATCATTAAAGCGTCAGAAGTATGATTAATCCATGCTATATGTGGAACTCCTGTTGAATTTGAAGCAATCACAACTCCTTCATTAATGCCAGTTGATTCTGCAATTATTTGATTACTCCATGAAGTGCCATCAAATGCTGCTACCACCAAATCCGTATTATTGTACATCGCTGCATAAATCGTTCCGTCATTGGATATATGTAAATCAGCACGATAATTGCCGGCATCTGAGAAAGTTGTATAATCATACATTCCATCACTCTGATTCCTATTTAGGACTAGCGAAGGCTCACTCCAATCGACAATTGATTCCATATTCATTGAGCCATTAAGATCAGCATATGAGTGATAAAAACCAATCGGCAAATCAGAATCTCTCGCATTTACATCAAGCTGCAGTACATGTAACCTATCATCAGGCCCAAATACAATCTGTCCGCCTTGTGCGTAAAGGGGCGCATCAAATGCAAAATTCGTACCTTCTTGGTAGCTAGTCACTCCACTATTCACAATATAACTACCAGTTATTTTTGTACTAGAAGTGTCGCTAGTTTGTGAATCATAGGCCAATGCAATTTGCCCATCATGGCTTATTGCCAACTCTCCTCCTTTGTCACCATCAAAGGAATAAAGTGAACTCCACATATTGGATCCTGAAGAATAATAGGATGAATTGGAATTTGACCCTCTCAAGAGGTTGGCCTGATTTAAAATATATGTTATGCCATTTTGCTCCTCAGTATCAAAATACCAATAATTATTATATGAGTATAAATCAGTACTTCTACTTGTAATTGAACCATCATATCTTAGTAATTCGGACGATAGATAATTTGATGTATATGTAGCGAACAACTGGATTCCATATTCTGTAATTATGAAATCATAACCTCCGTAATAGGGTGAATCGAGGGATTGGGAAACGAAAAACTCTGTATGTTCCCATGAATCGGAATAACCTACATCATGACACATTCTTTGGTATGCATTATCCCAACCATTACCATCTATATCGTTATCTAGTTTATCGCATATGCCATCGCCATCATAATCTGCAGGCGTAGATAATGAACTCATAGCCATATATCCACAGGCTTCTTCTTCACTGTCTGACCATGTAAATATTGTATCATCTTCTGCAATTTTTACTGTAGGATCATCATCATCAGTATCTACATTATCTCCAAGACCATCACCATCACTGTCTATCCAATCTCTCACATCTAACGGCAAATCATCATTTACATCTATGTAACCATCATTATCATCATCTCTATCCCATATGTCTATCCATCCATCTCCGTCAGTATCTATAGGTACAAGATTAATATCGGTAAGCTCCAAGTTATTGCCCATTTCTCCAGTAGCATCTCCGATTTGCAGATTATTTTCAATTCCGAGGAGTCCATTACTATTGTATCCCCAGCACATGACTGAATCATCAAAAATAATCGTACATGTGTGGCGTAATCCAGCAGAAATATATTTAATATACGGAGAAGGTAATTGTGGAGTTGCTAAATTATCTCCCATTTCACCAGTACTGTCTCCAATATTATTTGTGTTTCCAATTCCAAGTTGTCCATTAACATTGTATCCCCAGCATTTCAAATCTTCATTGTCTAAAATAACACAAGTATGATGGTCCCCCGAAGTTATAGAAATTGCAGTTCGCCCCACTCCCAAATTTACAATTTCTAATTTATCTCCCATTTCACCGGGTCCATCTCCCAGAGTGGTTGTATTGCCTGCTCCAAGTTGTCCATATAGATTATAACCCCAACATTTTACACTTCCATTGTTGATGATTGCACAATAGTGATTACCTCCGGCCTCTATTTCTAAAGCTGTTATGTTAACTCCTAAATCCGATATTGCTAAATTATTGCCCATTTCACCAGTACTGTCTCCAATATTATTCGTGTTTCCAATTCCAAGTTGTCCATTTGAATTATATCCCCAACATTTTACTAATCCACTATCTAATATGGCACATGTACTGTACTGATTAGATTCAATTTTGATAGCAGTCCTACCATATCCTAAATCAACACTTGCTAAATTATCTCCCATTTCACCAGCATTATCTCCGATAGTCCAAGTACTTCCAATTCCAAGTTGTCCGTATGCGTTATATCCCCAACATTTAACCTCATCTAGATTGGTAATTACGCAGGTATGGTGCTCGCCCGCTGTTATATCAACAGCAGTTACATTCACTCCTAAATCGACGGTTGTGTGCCTATCACTCCACATATCATTAGCTTGATGCCCAATTTGTGTTGTATTTCCATATCCAAGTTGTCCATATGAATTATAACCCCAACATTTCACACTATAATTATCTAGAATTGCACATGAGTGAAGTCCGCCAACAGCTATATCGATTGCAGTCCTGTTTGTACCTAGTGGTACAAAGGCTTGGTCATCTCCCATTTCATTAATGTTGTCTCCAATATTTGAATTATTTCCGATTCCAAGTTGTCCATATCCGTTATATCCCCAACATTTTACATGCCCCTCATAAGATAAAGCACAACTATGCGTACTGCCGATGGATGAGACAATTTTCTTTACATCATTGGGGCCTGTTGCGTGGTATTGACTATCATCTACAAACCCTAAAGTTGTCACACCATCAGAACTATCTATTACCATTACAGAGGCACTTGGCTCTCCTACATTGTCTGTACTTGTCCCTTCGCCTAAATTACCATATGTTCCCATGCCCCAACACAACACAGGTCTTGCATCTGTAGTTTCATTTTTGTAAAGAGAGCAAGTAAAACCCGAACCCGAGGAATCTGACTCTTGTATAGAGACTGCGACTTCTATAGGAGTAAATCCAGGCACTACACTAACACTTACTGGACTTAGTGATCCAGGTCCAAAATTATTATCACCAAGTTGTCCTGTAGTCCCTATTCCCCAACATTTTGTTGCATTGTCGATTATTGCACATCCATGAGTATCTCCAATGTCAATTCCACTTACTGGGCTGGAACCTCCATCTAATGAAGTTCCAGAGTGGTGATATACTGAATTGCCCGTTAACAGAGGGGTGTAATATCCTACTGTAGCCAAATTTAAGTTACTGTCTGCACCATATACTAGGTATTTTTTACCATCAAGAATATCAATTTCAACATTTGAGTAATCAGTAAGACCCGATCCTCCTGAATACTGTGGCATTATTGTCCAATCTACGCCATTCCATGATGCCAATTCCAACTTCCCATTATTGGAATTTCTATATGCAATGTGTGCTCTATCTAGGTCATCTATGACAATTGCAGTATGACTACTGCCACTACCTACTGAGGATGTTACTGTAATAGTCCATGATATCCCATCGAATTTTGCATATTTTATTTGATTATTTGTTGCATCAAAGTAAGAGATATGCGGATTCCCATCACTATCAAGATCAATATCGGAGTATAGTCCGATTTTAGTTGCGGTTTCATCAACTACTGTAGTTTCCCAAACCCCAGTAGAGGCATTAGTGTAAGAATATTGTAATTTACCATTACTTTCACTTCCATTGTAAAATGATAGATGTAATTGATACGAATTAGATACAACAGAACCTAATTGATAGTGATGAGAACCTACTGATGATATGTTGTAAATTGAATCTAAACCTGAATAGAGAATAGAATATTCGACTTTTAATGATGAAAAATTATAGTAAATAAAATGCTTATTTCCATCATTATCAAGTACAAGAGAAGGCATGTAGCCAACATTATTCCCCCATTCTATTGTCGTCTTGTTCCATGACGCTTGATTGTCACAAGAATTTTCACAATAGGTGTACTCCAAATCATCTTGCTTGTTATCAAAGTGAGCGATATGGGGATTATTATTTGAATCTACAACTATGTCCACTCTCCTTCCGATGCTATTGGTAGAAGCATCTACATCAGTAGTAATATCCCAATTTGCTTCTATTTCACATGAAAGAGAACAATAAGCATAATGCAAATCTGCACCACTTCTATCATAATATGCTATATGTAATGAATCATTGGAATCAATAGTTAAAGCAGCACTCCTCTCAAGTCCCGCTGCATTCCATGCCACTCTTTCTGTAGTCAAACTCGCCCCAGTAATGTTGGCTACACGCAAATCATCTTGGTAGTCATCAAAATATATGATGAAAACTGAATCTGTACTATTTATTGCTATTGAAACATCTCTACCTGTATTTGAGTAACTTGTCCAAGACGACTCAGTTCTGTCCTGAGTCTTTACATCTAATAATTCCCACCCACTTCCGTTATAGTAGGCATACCTTACAAAATACTCCCAAGCTCCATTTCCATTTCCATCTCGTACCTTATATGCGATATGAGGATTATTCTCTGAATCAATAGCAATAGAAGTTTCACCAATATCTCCAGAATTATAATAAGTATCCCAGTTATTATCGATTTGGCTTATTTCCCAACCAGAACCATTATATTTAGCATATTTCAACTCATCATTCGTCTCATCTTTATATGAAATATGAGGCATTTCATTATTATCCAATGTTAAAGATGGATATTTTCCAACCGATCCTTCAGAATCTATTATGGTAGTTTCCCATAGACTTCCTTCCTTTTTCGCATAAACTAGATTTGAGTTAGTATATTCCCAATATGCTGCATGCAAAACTCCTGAACTATCTATTTCCATCGAAGAATACCATCCTCTATCTGCAAAAACAGTTCTTTTTATGTCTCCTGATTCATGAATAATGAGATGTTTTAATTCCGATTCATCAGCATCAATATATATTGCATTCAACTCTTGATTTTGATCATAGTACAATGATGTGCCTGGTTCAGAACCCGAAACATCACCCGTTCCTGTCAAATTTACCTTTTCATCCCAAATTGTTTCTGTGTAAACTGTTGAATATCTTACATGCCTATCATTAACATCCACATATGCCACATGTGCCGTCCCTTCAGAGTCAACAAATAAGTCTGGAAATTTACTATGTTTTCCTGAATTATCCTCTATCTCATATATATTCCAAGTATCCAAATTCTTGTAAATGACTACTATGTTGTCATCCCCATTGTAGTCTGTAACGGCAATTCTTGGATTATTCCTAGTGTCGATGCCAAGCTCTAGTGTATCGTCAGCATTAATTTGAATTCCATAAGTATTGATTTCTTCTATATTCCAACCATCTTCCTGATTTATGGCATATTTTATAGAATGGCCACTTTCGCCATAATAAGATATCTGAGTTAAGTCATCACTGCCTATTTTTAGCTCACAATTTCTTCCTAAATTATAGCCTGAACCTGTGCGGGATTCAACTACTTCCATTTTCCAATTTGAACCATTCCAAATTGCTATCTCTAAATTATATGCTGATGTATTGAAGTATGCAATTCTTGGATAATCATTGCTATCTAAACCGATTGAACCAAATTGCCCACTCCCTCCGTACCCATTTTCGTCTGTTGGATATGTATCGGACCACGTTGTTCCATCGTAATATGCGTAGTTCAAAGTTCCATTTCTAGAATCATAATACGCTATGTGCGGATTATTATTTGAATCTAAATCCATCGAGGTCTCTAATTTTCCTACCCAAGTATTCAATCCACCGTTTAATAATATCTCACGAACTTGTGTTATGTTCCATGAAGTTCCATTATATTTAGCATATTTCAGATATAAAATATCATTACTAGGTCCAGAATTCCATCTGAAATAACTGAGATGTAAATTTCCTTCTGAGTCTACTTCTAAATCTTTAACGCCCCATCCAGAATGGATGCCACTCCCCATGTCTCCTGCCTCAATAATTGTCTCCGTCGACCACTCTGAACCGTTAAAGAACGTATATTTCATATCTCTATTGCCACTATCATAATAGACTACATGTTTGTTTCCGTCTAATCCAATTGCTGTGGTTGGAAAGTAATTGTTTTTTCCTGCGGTGTCGGCAGTATCTTCGGTACTATTTGTGAGTCTATTGTAGTAAACCAGTGAGTCATCAGTATAGTCATATGCAATAATGCTAGTTTGATTTCTTGAGTTTACATTTATTGATACTCCATTGCCTACATCGTTACTGCCTGAGTAAATATATTCTGTATTCCATACACTTCCATCATAAATGGCATAACCTAAATCTTGACTTGAGTCGTCGTAGTATGCAAGACTCCAATAATTACCTGTTCTAATTAATGCGGGATAATCTGGATTGCCATCCGAAGTTATCACATCCGAAATCGGGTTATTATATTCCGTCTGTGATGATTTACCCCAACAAATAGATTCTAAATTATCCATTATTACACACGAAGTATCGCTACCAGCATTTATGCTATCTACATTATAATTGTCCCATACAGAAGAAACTAAACTTCTTCCTGAAGAAAGATCAACCAACTGAGGTTCAATACTAATCTCGCCATTATATCTCGGATTTCCTAGCACATTGAAGTTTCTTCCACCATTGTAGCCCCAGCAATATGTTTCATCATTATCGTAATTCGTTTCTTCAATGTAGCAAGAGTGACGATTTCCTAGTGCTATTTCCGATATTGAATTAGTATTAGTTAGAGCAACCAAAGAAGGAGTATTTTGATCATCGGTAGTTCCAAATGCATAATTTTTTGTGGATAAATCATCTATTCTCAATTGACATCTATAGCAATATATTTCAAATCCTAAAGAACCACTTAAATCAGAAAAATCTTCAGGTACTGTCATAGTTATTGTTGTCTTACCTTCATCAAATGTTAACCAACTATTATCATTCCACCTAGTTGAAGAATTATCATTAACTGTTCCTATTAAAACATCACCAGCCCAAACTTTAACCCATTCGCCTGTTGAACCTTGGTTTCCAAAATCACGAGCATCAAATTCGAATTGTATTTTTGATCCAGGGACTAGGTTCAAAGTACCTTCTGGTAATTGATATAAACTATTTGACCAGCCATTGCGATAGTTCCATCGTAATATTTCATCTTCATCTTGAGTTTCTATGTCCCAATAATTTTGATAATCTTTGCCAGTTATCCATCCCAATTGAGTGACATCCTCAAAATTTTCGTTGATATCGCTCTGAACATTCACATCACTTATCCTTCCAAGTCTATAATTGTCGCCTTCGCCCCAACAGTATAGTTCTGCTTCTAATGTCTTGAGACAATTATGGGATGTCCCAACTGCTAGATCTCTAACTAATTGGCCTTCTGGCAAAATTACATATTCTGGATATTCATAGGCGGAGAACGTGCCTCTACCTAATTCTCCTGCAGTGTTCCTTCCCCAGCAAACTACGGTAAAATTTATTCCAACTGAACACGCATGTGCAGCGCCTGCATCTATTGAAGTTGCTTTGAATCCATCCGGAAAATCAACCATTACAGCAGAATTTATTGCATTCATGCCTACAGTTGTATTGCCAAGCTGGCCTTCTGAATTATCTCCCCAACATGCTACCGAATTGTTAGATAATAGTGCGCATCCAAAATTTTCGCCTAATGATAATGCATCAGATTCTCCTAAACTTAAATCTCCAGTAACAGCACCATCATTGGCTTCACAAATGCCATCGTTATCAGTATCGGAAGGATAGCTCGTACTATCTTTAAAATTAGTACCACATTCTTGTTCTTGTAATCTCGTCCATCCATCTCCATCAATGTCGAGATTAAGTCCTGAACTGGTCATACCCTTTTGCCTTAACAAATAAAATGGATTCGGATCACCTGGATAATGTGCAAATCCCCACATTTGTCCCATATCGGTAATTTCTACTGCCATCCACCCAGAATCTCCAATATTCTTTACTTCATTGTAATGCCACTGATTATTCTTTTTATGGAGAGTAAATTCTCCATCAGATGTGCCCGCCAGTATCACGACTGTTGTATCTGGGCCTGTTGCAATATCTACAACTCCAGTACTATACTCTGATGCTATTTCCTCAGTTGACCATGATGATACTGAAGTACAGGATGTTTCACAATGCGAATATTGCAATCCATTGGTCATATTATTATGTGCGATATGAATTGATTTATCTGCTCCAATGTCTATCGCTAAAGATGCATTCGAGATAGACACATTTCCAAAATTACTAATTGTCATCTCATTCCAACTACTTATTGACGAATAACAAAGATTGGAACATGTCGAAGCCAGAACATGAGTATGAAAATTCACATGAGTATATGTAATCCAAATTTCATCATCATATGAGATGTCACTATCTAGTCCATAACCTCCACTGTTTATGGCTTTACTGCCAACTTCAGACCAGGAACCTGAATTAGTGCAATCAGCAGATTCTAGACAAGTAATAATTATCATCTCTGTTGTAGTCAACGTAAAAAGATAGAAATTGCCAGAACTATCAATTTCTGCACTTAAAGTAGTACCGCCCCATTCTGAATCAAGCTCAACATAGGTCCATACACTATCTATTTTTGTTGAATAGACAGGCGCATCATCCTCCATGAAGAAAATATGGGCATCATCATTCGAATCAAGAACAATGCTTGTATCATATATGTCTGCGTCCCATTCAACTACTTTCTCTATTGTCCATTTATTTTTATCAAATATTCCAAATTTTAATTTGTTTGAGTCATCATCTACATATGCTATACTGGCACAGTTTTTCGATGTTAAAGTGCTAGATACTTTGTTACCAACACTACTGGATGTACTATCTAGTGCCTTTTTTTCTGCTATTGTTCCTTCTGCCTGAGTGTCACACTCAATTGAAAATGATGGTAATGGCATAAAAAGTTGAACATAAGCTAAATTATCGCCCATTTCATTGACTTGTTCGCCCATTGCTCCAGTTAATTCTAAACCGGTTCTGCCATCTGCTCCCGTTCCCCAACATTTTACTTGTGCATTATCTAGTAAGGCACATGTAAACGCATTTCCTGCCTGAATTGAAGTAGCAAACCTACCACTACCTAATTGTATGGATTCCAATTCGTTACCCATTTCATTGTCATCATCTCCTCTATCATATCCATCTCCATAGCCAAGTTGTCCAAAGCCATTGTATCCCCAACATTTTAAGACGCCATTTGTCAAGATTGCACAAACATGAGATTCTCCAGCATCAAATGATGTTACGCCGAGTCCAGTTCCTAAATTAAGAATATTTAGATCATCTCCGATCTCATCAGACTCATCTCCTTGATCTCCAGTAGATCCTGTTCCTAATCTTCCATTAGAACCGTCTCCCCAGCAGGAGGCAGATGAGTCATCTAAGATTGCACAAGTAAAATCGTTACCTGCTGTTATTGCTGTAGCACTTCTAGAACTAGGCAAATCAACCAATACTAAATTGGAACCCATTTCATTAGATTCATCTCCAATGGTGTTTGTGTTACCAATTCCTAATTGACCTTGAGAATTATCTCCCCAACAACCTATTTGCCCATCAGTCCATAATACACATGTGTGGTCATTACCTAATGCAATATTTGTTATTGGCCCTCTATCTGGTAAATCTACATGAGGCAATTCTCCTCCTACTAAATCACCAGAATCATCACCAATGGTGTTAGTATGGCCAAGCCCGAGTTGACCTACAGAATTTCCTCCCCAACATACTAGTGAATCATTCGTACCATTATTTACAACGGCACAGGCATGATTTGCACCAGCTTCTACCGATGTTCCATTCCAAGTACCAATAGTTACAACGTTGATATTTGCTCCCATTTCACGGTATCCGTCTCCGACTGCACCTGATCCTGATAATCCTGCACTGCTACCTAACTTGTCATTTTCCCCCCAACATCTTATTGAACTATCATTAGTAAGTGCACAAGAAAATGTTTCACCAATTGCAATATCTGTGAAAGTTATGCCTTCTCCTACATCAGTGAAATATAAGTATCGTCCCATCTCAGACTCTTCATCGCCATAATCTTCTGTGTTACCATGGCCTGTTTTGCCGAATGATCCATCTCCCCAACATTTCATTTTTTGATTTGTTCCGATTGCACAAGCCGAATCATCTCCAAGTGAAATAAGATTAACACCAGCATTGTTTGTATCAAATCTCTGGCTATCATCAGGCAACTCTTTTGATTCGTAATCCCATTTAGCAATTATTGCAATTTGAGTACTCAATATCATCAATAAAACTAGAGAAATTGCACTGGCTTCTTTTCTGCCATACATTCCATTGCCTGCGAAGGCATTTCAACTATTAATGATATACCTCATCATTAATAGTAAAATGCATTACTACTCTATTGCTAACTTTCTGTTGAAAGAAAATAAAAATTACCTACTTTCACAAAGAACTTAGTAAATTATCTTCGAGAATAACCTTTGCTTGTTGTACCCAACCTTGTCTCCTAATTCTTCCTGGAAAATGCTCTATTGCATCATTAACAACGTCTGCAATTTCATCATTCATTTTTGATATTTGATCAAAAGTAGTTATTCCTATTAAATTCAACCTTTCTTCTAAGGTACTATCAATTCCCTTTATCATTTGCAAATCATCTTCTCGTCCTCTTGCTCTACCAATGAGATCAAAGTCAACCAAATGACCTTTTACATCAACTCTAGCTAATATGTACTCCTTCGGCGTCATTTTGTCTTCTTCACCTCTCAACCTTTCTAATTCAGTACTAATTTCTTCTTCTAATTCTCTTTTTATTCGCTCTTTTTCTGATTCTCGCATACGCTTATTCATTCTTTCTTCTTCAGCCTTCTTCTTCCTTGCTTCAGCCTTCTTCTTGACATCGTCTCTTGCTTTTTGCATGGCCTTTTTCTCTGCAAGTATCCTTTCTTCAGTAGTCATCTTTGACTTATCTTCTCTCTCTGCTATTCTAATTGCTCTTAATCTTATTTTTTCATCTTCTTTTATTTGCTTCTCAAGATTAATTCTTTCTTCTTTTACTTTTTCTTCTTCTTTTTCTGCAGCAGCCTTTCCTCTCATAGCCTCTTTCGCTTTCTTTTCTTCTTCAATCCTTGAAACTTTCATATCACTAGCCTTTTTTGCCATGTCAGCATGCGCCTTAGTCTCGACTTTCTGCTTTCTTTCAGCTTCTTCTCTGGCTAGTGTTTCTGCACTGACTTGAGCCATTGTTTCGATATACCTTTCAGTTTCGTCTTTGAGAACTCTTTCTGTAGCCTTTCGTTTCTTTATTTCTTCCTGAGAACGTCTTTCAGCTTCTAGTTTTTGCTTATTCTGCTCTTCTAGTTGCTTCTTTAACTCTGATATAGTATTCTTCTGTTTGATCGTTTTCTCCTCTAACTCTCTTCTAATCTTTGCTTCTTCTAAAACAAGCCTTTCAGTCTCCTGTTTTGTCTTTTTCGCAATTTCATACTTTTTCTTGGATTCTGCAAATGACTTTTTCAACTTTTTAATTTCTTCTTCTATTTTCTTAGCCTTTATCTTATCTTCTTCTGCCTTTTTCTCAGCTTCTTTTGCTAACATTTCTTCCCTTTCAGTATCCTTTTCCATTTTTTCATTATTTTTCCTAAAAGTTTCTAATTCCTTCTCAACTTCTTCTCGTCTGACTAAAATGTCAACTGCAGACTTTTCGGCTTGTTTATGCTTCTTTCGAGATGCTTCTAAAATCTCTTTCTTTTCTACTGAAGTTTCTTTTTCTTGTTCTACTTCATTGTGTAATTTTTCTATCTTTTGACGTTTTTCATCATTTTCTTTATTTATTTTGTCTATTGCCTTTTCTTGTTCTAATAACTTCTTTTCAATCTTTTTCCTATCTTCGATATTTGTTTGAATTAACTCTTCAACATTATTTAACTCAAGCTTGGTTTTCTTTAATTTTACAGTTAATTCATGTTCTTCTGCCTCAAGGCCCTTCAACTTTCTTTCAGCCTCTACTCTTGGCTTGACTTCAGCTTGATACTTTCTATCTCTCTCTGTCCTTAATTTCGCTGCAACTTTACCTTCAGATATCGCTGCCTCCTTCTTCCTTTTTATTTCTGTAATTTTCTTTTTTGTTTGCTCTAATTTATTGCTTTCTTTAGCAATATCTAATTCCATTTTTTTCCTAGCTTTATTGTCAATGGCCGTTTTCTCGTTAAGTTGTTTCACTTCCTTGACTAATTTTTCTAATGTCTTTGTTGTTTCACTACTTGTTTTGGTTATTGAACTTAATTTTTTATCAAGTGCCCTATTTATTCTCATTATTTCTGCAGTTTCTTTTTCCAAACGTGCTTTATTCTGAGCGTTTTCTTTCATTTCTTCTCTTGACTTAGCTATAGATTTCGTGAGTTTATCTATATCAGTTTCATTTTTGCTCTTCTTCTGTTTTTCATTTGCAAGTTTTTTCTCAGAACTTTCCACAATTTCTGCAGCCTTTTCTGATTGTCCCTTTGCCCTGGCTGTAGCACTTGCGATCTTCTTCTTCTCTTTTTCTTCTGCCGCTTTCTTCATTTTAAGCGCTTTTGCCTTCGCTTCAGCAGCCTGCTTCTCCGCTTTTGCCTTCGCTTCAGCAGCCTGCTTCTCCGCTTTTGCCTTCGCTTCAGCAGCCTGCTTCTCCGCTTTTGCCTTCGCTTCAGCAGCCTGCTTCATTTCTTTCGCTTTAGCAATTGCTGCCTGTTTGTCGGCCTTTGCCTTAGCCGCCGCCGCCTTTTTCATTTCTTTCGCTTTAGCTATTGCGTCTTTTTCAGACAACTTATCTTTTACAGGTGTCTTTTCCTGCTTAGCATTTTTTCCAGTTTCTTCTTTTTTGGTATTAACGTATTTTCTACTCATTGCCTCTAATAATTTATCATATTTACCTTCATATTTGTCCAGAAGTTTAGGAATATTATTTTTCCTTTTTTCATATTCCTCTCCATTAAAATTATTTTTGTAAATTAAGTCAATTTCTTTCTCAGCATCTTTCCTGTTCATGTCTTTACCTCCTAAGAAATTCTAATTCGCACATGAATGATTCTATCACTGCCCGCCTCTGCGTTAGGCTGCCTTCGACCGACCAATTATATTTACAATACGGAAGATATCTCGTTTATTGCACAAATGAACTATGAAAGAAAAAAAATTATGCTACATCTGGAGTTAAATTAATATTGTTCCATTTCTTATTTTTTAATACTCCAATAACATATGATACTTTCTCAACATGAATTTCTACTGTCGTACTATTTTCATCTTGAAAGACTCCTCCAACGGCTAACTCAGGTATTTTTGCCAAATCAATAATCCAATCACAAATTATTTTCTTTGATACTTGTTTTTTGCCGACCTGAAGTTTTACTTTGACCATTCCGAAAGCATCCGATACTTCTCCCCAATCTTCTCTTTTCTTTATTGGGTCTCTGTCAAAGTTATCATTGAGTTCTGGTACTTCTACTAATGGAATTTCCATATTCCATGTGGACGATATCCTATCTAATATTGAAACATCTTCCTTCGTCACAAAACTCCATGACTCTCCCTTTTTACCCATTCTCCCCGTACGTCCAATTCTATGAACATAGGACTCTGTATCATCCGGTAAATCATAATTTACTACATGAGTGATGCCATCTACATCCAAACCTCTGGCTGCTACATCGGTTGCTACAACAATTCTGACTCTGGCATCCCGAAATGACTCAAGTATTTTCTCTCTTTTATTCTGCGCGATGTCTCCATGCAAACCTATGGATTTGATTCGTGCCCTATCCAATCTTTCTACCAAAATATCTACCATACGTTTAGTATTTGCAAATATCAACATTTGATCACCTTCATTAAGATTGGAAATTATTCTTCCCAATGCCCATAATTTATTCATTCTTCCAATTTGAATGCCATATTGATCTATTTCGGGAACTTCTACTTCTAAATCATCACTCATTATATGAATAGCATCAATCATAAATTCATTTGCTGCATCTAATATTTCCTGAGGAAAAGTTGCACTAAATAGCATAGTTTGTTCTCTATTTTCCATTTTTTCAAAAATCCACAATACATCGGGGAAAAATCCCATATCCAACATCCTATCTGCTTCGTCAAGACAGAAAATCTTGACCATTTTTAGATTTAGGAATTTTCTTTTTGTCATATCAATGACTCTGCCTGGAGTGCCGATTACAATATCTGCTCCTTCAGAAAGCCTATTTGCTTGTTTTTCTAAATCAACGCCACCATACACCGTCTGTATCTTTAATCCTTTATTTCCTTGTAAGGAATTAATCTCTTCTGCTACTTGTACGGCTAATTCTCTAGTGGGGCACAAGACAACTGCTTGAACAGTTCCTAATGGAGAACATTTTTCCAAAAGTGGTATCCCAAAGGCAGCAGTTTTCCCAGAACCAGTCCTGGCTTGCCCAACTATGTCCTTGCCTTTCCGGCCAATAGGAATAGCTTCTAACTGAATTTCTGTAGGATTCTTCCAACCCTTACTTTCGATAGCCGAAATTATTTCGGAATCCAAATTCCACGTAGAGAAAATATCGACAGAATTCATTTAATCGCCTCAGAAGGTTTCTGCATCTTTAATTTCCTTCTGAAGTTCACCCATCCAATATTTTTTACAATTTTCCCTAGTTAGGAATTGATCATCACTGGAAAAGCTATGATTATAGTGTCCTTTATCTGCAGTTGAAGTTTGTTCTTGATTTCTTTTGTGGAACTTTTGTAGTACATGATTCTTCATATATTGCCTAAATTTTAGTCTTTTTGACCTATTTTCGCTATCCCAAAGTTTGTCGAATTGGGATTCCTTCTCATCAAAATCATCATTCATCTTGAATCCTCTCCGTTCCGCCGACCCAACTCTTGTTTATCATACTCACCCTTAACTAATTTATTGTTTTTAATAGATTTTTGTTCTTTTTCAACTTCTTCTTCAACATATTCCAAGGGCGCCAAGAATCGATTTTTTTCAACCTCTGTCCCTTCCATAGTTATGTCTATGGACAATGAGGTTAGTTTCTTGCGTAACTCAGGATTTGTTTCATGACGTAACAATTCTTCAGCAATTTCTCGTAATCTATCTCCACTCAAAATTATGGATAATTGACTCACACATGCTTTTCGCATTTCGACATCTCTCGATCTAGCACCATCAATTATCATTCTAGTAACTCTCGGGTTTTGTACATCTAATTTCTTCAGAGTTCTAATTATATTTTTTCTTATTATTTTATCTTCTTCTCCAATTACAGACTCTACTAGTATTATAGCTATTCTTGCTTCAGAACTTGCGAGTGTACTAAATGTCTGAGATGCATTCCTACGAACCTGTACATCTTCATCTTGTAGTGACCAACTAATCAAGTCCCAAACACTAGCACCACCAGTGGAAGCAATTGTTTTGAGAATTTTTGAACCTCTACGACGCAAGTCTTCATCCTCTTCTCTAATCAATTCATCAAGATGAAGACAACCGGCTTCTGGCCATCTTTTAGCAGTCAGCCTCAATGCTTCAAACGCATCACTCCTGTATTCTTTTGATGAATTACGTAATTCTCTTCTCAGGATACTTTCACATCCAGATGGAAAAATTGGAGATAGAAGTTTTAGACAATCTCTAGAAGCATCCCTTACCGATTCATTTTCATCAATTAACCTGTCTGAAAGAAATTGAAAAATAGAAACACTTTTTCTTAGAGAAAAGGATGGCATGGCTTTCAATGCGGCTATTCTCACATCTGGATAGTCATCATCAAGGGCATTTAGTAACTCTTCATGTGCTTTATCAACATCTACATCTAGAACTCTATTAAGGGCCTTTATTCCATCAATTCTTCCAGCAAAACCACCTTTTCCTCCACTTAGTGGTAATTCAATTTTCTTCACATCTCCACTGGCAAGAGGTATTATTTCCATAACGGGTATTCTTTGCCAAGGACCTGAACTAGGTAAGAGCATTCGGATATCTTCATCTTTGTAAGAAAGGATGCCTTTACTAATCGGCTTACCCGTACGCGGATCTCTTGCAATATAGTCACTAGGCATTAATTTCGGGCCGCGCACAACAACTTCATTATTCAACCAAACTAATTTTTATTCATATTTTTATAGTAAGTTTATTACTTTGTTTTACAAGGAACATATGTGAAAGATAGTACTGCGGAAATCTCAAAATTATTATTTTCTAGTTTCCCTTCCCAATTTCCTAAAATATCTAGGTCAGATATAATAAGACTATGGTCTTTAGAATTACAGTGGTTCAATCCTAATGATGCCAATTTGGTACTTTCTCATTTGTTGGATATGAACTGGATAATAGAATCTGAAGATTTTTTACATCCCAATTCCAATGTCCACTTATCTCCCCCCATTCTTGGCTGGCAACCAATCTTACGAGATATCTTGAATTTACCTCTTTATAATTTAAAATCTGACTTCATTCAACATGAAGTAGATATTATCACACCAAAACAAAATATATCAGATTCTCATGAATCCGATATCAAGATGGTAATTATTGAAGATAATATAAATGTTTTAATTAATTATGTTTCTAAAAAATCTGGTTTAACTAAAAGAGAAGTAGTTAGGAGATCACAAAGAAAACGTAAAGCATTGGGGCCAGTGACTTTGTGGCTATGCGTTTCACTTTTAGCACGGGAACAGGGCCTAGATATGGAAAAAATTAATGAAATACTCGAAAAATAGATTTTTCAAATATTCCATTTTTTCTTTCAAGACGTAATCTATGTATGAACTTTTCATGCCATATTTTAGTAAAAACTATTACATTTTTTCCTCATGTATTTCAATCAACGCTAAAAAGGGGACATCGCTCGGCGGCCACATAGAGGATTGTTGATGGCAAGAAAAACCAGCGTCTGTACTTCATCTGGAGTGCCACTAGTTAGTAATCGCGATACTACCTTCAAGTGTCCAGAATGCGGTTATGTCATAGGTCGAAGTGAACAATGTAGGGTTCAAGGAATAAAGTATATTTGCCCAGATTGTAGTTTCCAAGGTCCTTAAATTAAAGTAGGTTATAATATGGGGCAAGTTGTTGTTAAGTACAAGGTTACTATGGATCAGCCAGAAGATGAAATGCCGGATTATGAAGGGATAGCGGGCCTAATAGATAATTTACCTGAAGTTCAAATGGTGGAAATTAAGCCACTTGCCTTTGGAATGATGTTTATTGAAGTTCAAGCAGTCTTGGGAGAAGGAGAAGGAATAGTTGATGGTTTCGAGGATAAAATTCGTTCACTCAATCCTTTAGTGAGTCAGATAGAGACTTTAGAAATGGGAAGACTTTGATTATATCCAACATTGTTCTTTATTAATAATGATCCAATGGCGATTTCATAAATTCTCTCATCAATACTGTAGCATATGTCCCAGGAGGGAGGGAAAATTTCAGTTTTAGACACGCCCCATGAGGATTCCACCTATCTCCCTCCTTATTCCCTTCTATCCAACGACTAGATGTTAGATCTCCAACTTCTGGAGCCTCACTAACACTAAAATCTCTGAAAAAAACCGAAAGCGGCCTTCTAGTTCCAGAAGAAGTCAATCTTGGTATTTTCTCAATTCTCCAATCCACTTTATCAAGTTTACTTTCCTTCAATGCTTTGTTTTCTATCACTCCTGGATTTTCTTTAGCAATTGGAGCTTCTAAGCCTGGCAAGGGTCCAGTAACAGCCAATCTACTAGATTCGCAATTTCTTTTACATCTTTCAAGATTAGTTTCTGAAACATAAGCCATTTTTCCTGCATCAATTCTTCCATTAGGATTTACAGGTGCTACAATGTCTCCTATTGTTGGGTGAATTATTGGTAGATTTTTCTTCATTCTTTCTCTTAATGAATAGTTAAATGTCAAGGACTGAACTGAATGTATGGTGAGTAATTGTAAAGAATTTGGTAGGGCCATGAAAGCAGAAACATAATCTTCAGGCTTCTTTTGTAATTTTTCCAATATATTTCTTTCATAGCCGAGGTGTTCAGGAATTATTTCTAGACATGCCTCTATGTCTCCAGTTTCTCTCCACATTTTTCTAAATTGTACTACATCTTCATTATTATTTTTACCTTCCATTCCTAAGTAAATATCCACTGCTCCCTTGTAATCGCCATGAACAACAGATCTTCCTACTTCTGGAGTGACAGGTCTAGTTGAACCAAATCTCTGTGGCCCAATCCAGTTGGGAAATGCATCCGCACCAAGTTTTTCTGTCATATCTTCTCTAATTTGCTTTACTCTCTTCATTGCTTCTTTGCCATCTAGTGGAATGCCGGCTGAGTCACAACACCCACGAACGGTAATTGTAAATCTATTTCCATCGTGATCACTCATGCCAATTTTTTGATGAGTTCTTCCTAAAATCTCTATTGTACTGTCCGGAATTTTTATTTTTTCAACTTTGTACAAAGGAGAATCTATTACTACTATCTGTGTTGTAACTGCTCTTTTATCTTTCATCCCCGATGAGAAAATCCTATTCCTACTTATTCCACACGCTTTGGATAGTCTTTTCAAATATCTATTCGTCTCCCAATTGACCATAGTTATTCTGGCTACCGTAAATCTGCCCTTAGGGTCTAGAGCAGGTATTTTTGATATTTCCTCTACTCTGAAGTCTTCAACTCTGGACTTTAATACGCCTCCAATTCCATCATTATCAGATGTCCATTCTGATAAACCTAAACGCTCTTCTAGAGAGCCTTCTGTCAAGACTTCACCGCCTCAGAGTTTTATGCTAGAAATTTCTTTACTCAATTCTTTACAAAGATCTTTGAATACTTTCTCTGCCTTTTTTCCCTTTTCCGCTCTTATGAATATCTCTGGATCATCTAAATCAGGATGATTTTGAAAGTAATTCGCATATTCAACATCTTTACTACTGTTAAGTCTAGATCTGAACATTTGCAATGTTGTATGACTTTCTCCACTTATTCTGACCCTTAATTCTCGACCTTCATTTTTCAATACTTTGATTGGCATAAGACGACCTTTCGACCTGCCTCTCCTTTTTGAGTTCTTTCATGTCATTATTGCCAATCTTCGATTCATATTGACCCTAAGTTATACATCAGCAGCCTCAGCGGGAAGCATGGCAGTTGCTGACCAACCGTCAGAAAAGTTTTCTGAACTTTTCGAGAAAATGGCTCTTCCAATAGTAGTAATAAGCGTTTTAGCCACAATTTTACTTGCTAGCTTCCTTTCTCCATTGCCGAAGTTTTCTACTGATTTATCATCATTTGCTCCGAATACTGAATATGACGATGCCAAATCTGCTATTTACAATGAAATTACTCAATCTGGAGAACTTATTTACATCAACATTGAACCAAGCCAGGATGATTCAAGTGTTCTTGAAATTGGCGCATTACAACAACTCAATACAGATTTTTTGATGATACAGAATTATTCTGAATCTAATGGAAATTTTATCAAATCTCAACTTAACGCTGCTGATATATTAGAAAGAGCAATTGAACAAAGTAATTATTCAGGTTCTTTAGATGATTTTGATGATTGGCAGGATTTACTCAATTCTGTATTTGAAAATAATGAGAATTGTGAATCTTCATTTTCAAGTGATGAAGAAAATGTAGCATATGCATCCTTTGCGTCCTCGGTAATGTTACATCAAGACTTCAATTTTGAATCTCTATGTGACTGGCTACTTGATGGAAATGGCAATCCATTGCCTCATGCATCAAGTACTCTATGGATTATAGAAATGAATGGTAATTTAGATGAAAATGAAAATCTCAAATATGCTGATGGAATTAGAGACATGCTGAGTTATAATGGTGATGATTCTTCTGACAAACCTCTTGAATATGGTGTAATTTCTGATTCATTGATAAGCAATGATATTAATGAGTCTACACTTGATAATTTGATATATCTATTCATTTTAGCAATTTTGATAGTTGTTCTTCTTCTCGCTGTGACCTTCAGATCATTTATGATGGTAGCAGCACCCCTTCTAGGCCTTTCAGCATCTTTGGTATGGACCTATGGAATAATCTCTATGTTGGGATTCGGGTTTACAATCTTAGAAGTAGCTGTAGCCCCGGTTGTCTTGGGGCTGGGAATCGATTATTCTATACACTTACAAACAGGTTATGATAAAGCAAGATCTAAAACCAATAGTGCTGCAACAGCTTGGATACAATCTTTTATGAAAATAAGAATGGCACTATCTCTTGCTGTTGTAACTACTGTCTTTGCATTCTTGGCAAATTCCTTCTCTCCTTTACCTCCTCTACAAGCATTTGGATTTACATTGGCATTAGGTGTTGTTTCAGCCTTTATTGCAAGTACTGTTACAGTTGGAGCCGTACATGTCGTGGTAGAAAAAATAACTGGAGAAACTCATTCACGTGGCATAAAACTTGACTATATTGCTGACAAAGCTACTGATTTCCAAAGAAATAATACGGCTAGAGTATTACTGATGGTTGTTTTGATAACTACTGGATCTGTTGTAGTTGCTGAAAATGGTCTAGATACTAGTTTTGAATTAACTGATTTTTTATCAGAAGATGAAATGGAAATAATGCAGGTAAGAAATGAAATATATGATTCTTATGAAATTGATGCTTTGAAATCAGTCAATATTTTGATAAAACCATCCGATGACGAACTATCATTCAATGATGAAAGAAGAATTCTAAACTCATTAAGGGGATTTGATCAATCACTTCCAAGAATACCCTCAGTTGTTTCAACTCAAGTCTCTGGTTCTAGCAATGAATGGCCGTCTTATGATAGTTTATATCTAATTCTCAAAGATATGTTGATTCAAAGTGATGAATTCGGCGAAAGAAATAATTTAGAATTATTTGGAAATGAGATAGCAACTACTGAAAATTTCCAACATGGAGATTTAACGGGAGCAGTCCTTGAATTATTATCTAATGATAGTTTAGGGGATCAATTAAGAGGACTTTCTTGGGCAGAGAGGACCCAACTATATGTTGCACTTGACGAAACAAATTCTGCCATCAAGTTCTTATCGATAAGAGTGGATGTTGAGGCTGAATCAAGCACAGAAGTAGGGAATATTGCTAGAGAGTTTGAAGTAGAAGTAAAGATAATAGAGGAAGATATTGGAGGTAATGCATATCTCGATGGAAATCTGATAGTTCTTTCCAACGTTCTTTCAGGATTGATATCTTCTATCTTATATTCGACAGCCATCAGTCTTGCAGTTTCCTTGGCAGTCCTAGTAATACTTACGAGGAGTTTTGGACAATCATTAGTTGTAATTTTGCCCGTTGGTTTAGCAGGATCATGGGTAGTGGGATCAATGGCTGTATTGGGTATAAACTGGAATGTCTTGACCATCATGATTACAGCATTGACTATCGGGCTTGGTATTGATTATTCCATACACGTGTGGAGAAGATTTGAAGAAAATCGGAGAGAAGGGATGAAAATATGGCCAGCAATGAGAGATATGTACTTAACCACTGGTGCATCATTATTAATCTCAGCAGGAACTACGATTTGCGGCTTCACAGTTTTGCTCTTATCTCCCATCCCTGTCATTAGAGATTTTGGTATCGTAAGTGCTATTTCAGTTGCCTTTTCATTAATATTGGCATTATTGGTACTTCCAGGTTTATTGGCAGCTGAGGTCCGAACAAGTAATGGTAATGGAAACCATTAACTTTCTTTCTTTTCCAATTTTCTAAATCCTTTTGCCATAGGAGTTTCTTCCGTTTCTGATTTTTTAACTAGTACATCTATTTCCTCCAGATGTTCCTGTACTTGTTGAAAGGCAGTTTTTCCTTGTGCTTCTCCTTTGACTTTGGGTAATTTATTCTGACAAATAAGATATGTTTCTGAGGACGATTTTCTGCTCGCTGTAGGTGCATATCGTTGAACATTTGAGAATCTTTGTTTCGCGGCCTTCATCAAACCTTCGATGCCTGTCCCTTGGAATATCTTTGTAACAAAATTTCCTCCAGGAGTTAATATCAACATTGCCGTATCCATTACAAGTGTTGACAATTCTAAGGATATTGCTTGATCTGTATCATATCTGCCAGTTAACTTTGGTGAGATATCGCTAATTACCGTGTTTAGATTCCTATCTCCCAAAAGTTTTGAAATTTCTTCTAAAGTAGAATTTTCAGAAATATCTCCTATTATCACCGAAGCACCTTCTATCGGAGAAGTAGATAGTAAATCCACTCCTAAAACAAATCCATTCTCTCCTACTTCCTCAACTGCTACTTGTGTCCATCCTCCTGGATGACATCCTACGTCAAGAACCGAATCGCCTTTCCTAATTATTCCAAACTTATCTTGAATTTGCTTCAATTTGTATGCTGAGCGAGCACGATATCCCTTTGAACGTGCTTCTCTTCTCCATGGGTCGCGACGATTTTCTTGATACCATCGCTTACTCATAGTTAATGGCGCTAAGACATTAGGTTATGAAAGGAAGCACCCTACGACCATTTGTAATGTCATTCGCGCACCGTTTAATGATATTCATTATTACGTTTTTATTTCTTATATATCCAAGTACTGCTCAGAATGAAGATAATGCCCATTGGTCAGAAAAAGGAGGATATTCAGTAGTCATGGAGCAATATACTGCAACATGGTGTGATGTATGTGCTTCTATAGATTCTTGGATGCCTCAATACACTGAGGCAAATGGCAATCGAGTTATTAGACTAGCATTTCATGACTCTATTGATGATCCTCTGGGTTCCGAAATAACCGATTACAGGTTGGCACAATATTCCGATAAACTTGTCGCCCCTTCTTTCTGGTTTGATGGCCTAATTACTTCTGGCGGTGCACCTGATAGAGCTACTTTGCATAGAAGTTTACTTTCTGCAGAAAACGATAGAAGAGGGGATACTGACATTAACCTCAGGGTGTCATTGAAAGCGAATGAAGTGATTATAAATGCTCAATTTTCTAATTGGGATTCTACCGAAGATTCTAAAGTTTTTTTCTTAATTTTGGAAGATAATGTATTAGTGCCCGAAACTACAAATTCAAATGGAATAAAATTACATCATGATGTCGTATTTGCATATAATGAAATTTATACCAACGGCTCTTATGAATGGTCTCATCCGAATGATTCTTGGACTACATTATCTTCTCAAGGAAGTAATTTTACTTCTAAATTTCTATTACCGGATGATAAATTATTTGAAAATCTAGAAATAGTAGTTGTACACGAGTTAATCTCTACTAATAACTCAGATTCTAAGATATTAGGGGCCATGTCAATTCATTTAGGTGACGAAAATATAATTAAAAAGACCAATATTTTCATCCCATTTATGGTAATAATATGTGTTTCAGCAATACCTATTTTAATCCAATCTCGTCGATCAAATTAATTACACAATCCCTAATTGTTTCTTCAGACATTCTAGTAGGTTCAAAACCTGTCTCTAATAATTTGTCAACATTCAAAAAAGTCTTTGGAACATCTCCTGCCCATCCTCTTTTTCCTCCAGTATATTCGATTTTCACATTTTCAATTCCACTTTCTTCTACAACTATTTCTGCTATTTTTCGTACTGAGCAAGTATCTCCTGTACCTAAATTGAAAAGATTAACATTATCGTCCGTTTTTTCAATCAAATATAACATAGAATTGACACAATCATGTACTGACATATATGATTTTTCTTGAAAACCATCTCCCAAAACTTCCAATCTATTAGGCGTCTTCTTTAGTTTATGGATGAAGTCAAAAATTACTCCATGCGTCCCTCTGGGCCCAACAATATTGGCAAATCTATGAATCCATGCTTTACCTCCAAAAGTACCTATCCATGCTGTAATCAAAGTCTCACTTGCTATTTTTGATGCCCCATAAAGAGATATTGGAAGCAGTGGGCCATATTTCTCTGAGGTTGGCATTTCTTCGGCTTCACCATAAATTGCCGAAGAGGATGCAAATGAAATATTATTTACGCCATTGATTCTCATTGCTTCTAGTATGTTATATGTAGCCATAGTCCCCTGTTTAAGATCGGTATCTGTTACTTCGGTACCTAGTCTTATGTCAGGATTAGCTGCTAAATGATGTACTGTCTCAATTCCAGCCATCGCCTTACTCACATTTTCAAAGTCTAACAAATCGCATTCAACAATCTCAACATCACCTTTGTGATGGGATAAGAACTCCATTTTCCCGCTACTGAAATTATCAATAACTCTTACTTTTTTCCCCTTACCAACTAATGAATCTACCAAATGAGATCCTATGAATCCTGCTCCTCCAGTTACTAATTCCATAAGTTATAACCTCAATTAACTGATATCCCATCTTCCTTCTTCATTTTGATTTCTTAGCACATATAAGATTACAACTGTAGCAACCATTCCTACATGTACTGCTGTGCAATATGGGCAAATATGTGGCGCCCCATCAACCAAAAATAATTCTACTATTACTAACCATGCTACTCCTATTAAACCTGGCAAGGATAAAAGAAAAGCTATGCTTAGCCACGCATTTGCCATCTTATCTCTTGGCCCAAAGAAAAGAGAAATAGCAAGATATAGTAGAACTGAGAATGAAATCATACCTATCATTCCCCATGACATTCCTAAAAATTCTGAATATTTTGGATCTCCTATCACACTGCCGCACTGAACTAAACCATCAGCAGCACAGAAATTTGTTCCTCCAGTAGCTGCAATCTCTCTATGGATAACTTCGGTCCACATGGAAGTTAATAATGTGCCAGTTTCTACAACTATTAGGCCCAAAAGCATCCTTCTAGTATCTGTTAGTGGAAATTTCATATTCTTTCCAAGCGGGCTAGAAATTAATATCCCCGAGATAATTATTATACTGAATATCATCAATGGACCATATTCTCCAAGCATGATTAG
>Ga0315330_10000457_pt1 | contig 25081 bp, 24 predicted proteins | sample M140m34915metaG_FD_203453 | JGI IMG/M metagenome (GOLD analysis project Ga0315330, IMG submission 203453) | Ammonia-oxidizing marine archaeal communities from Monterey Bay, California, United States - M1 40m 34915 | ecosystem: Environmental > Aquatic > Marine > Intertidal zone | place: USA...
GCCGTTTGCCTGCCAGACGCGATGTTTTGAGTTGAGGAATTGCTGTGGAAGTCATTGCCCCAGTAGCTCCAAGATGTCTGAGCAGGCGCACCGCCACGCCAGCTATCCCCCTTACCGCTTGATAGATTCCCATCAAAAAAACAAAGCACCTGCGTGTCGTTGTCTGAATCAGCGTTCTCACCTATAACGCAGAAAGAGTCTGCGTGACCAGATATGCCAGTGCCCCCAATGTTTCCAGAAGACGCTGACGTTCTAACAGCGGAGTAACCGTTACCGCCAATTACCATCTCCGTGATGCCGGGACTTACCGCTGAGACCTGAGAGTCTCCCGAGCTGCTGCCGTGATTACTTACCCCAAGATAATTATTAGCGTTCATTGCAGTGCCTATTCTTTTTAGGATGTCATAAATGCTTTCGTTACCTGAAGTATTCCGGCTGTTGCTGTAATTTGTTTCGTAGACCGCATAGATAGAGTTAGAAGACGGAGTTGTTAAATTTCCGTTGCCGTTTATGTAAGCGAACTTCGTGACGTTGGTGCAATCAAAGAACGCCTTGTATACGCCTTCGCCATCGCCTATTGCGGTTCTTGAACCCGCGCCTGTTGATGATTTAGTGGCACTCAAGAATGAAGATGTTCCGGGGTTCGCAAAATGCGCCTCGGTACGGCTTGTTGATTTGGTTCCTGTAGCCGCCATCAAAATATGCCATCGCGGGCCAGATGCGACTGTGGCTCCTTTACCAATAAAAAAGCTCGTAGGTAGGCTCACTTACCTAGACCGTGAATCCAGTAGCCGAAGCAAGCGTAATGGTGCCGCTGTGACCAATCACCGAAACTAGCCAGTAAACGTGATCCGCCCAAGTCGGCTCCGTAGCCGCAGGCCATTTCGTGTTTGATCCAAAGCTAGGGGTTCTGCCGCTCGCAGCATTCATCTTGATCATGGTGATCTTACCTTCAGCGAGGTTCGTAAAGCTGAAGGTCGTTGAAGCTGACAAAGTAATGATATGAAGGGGCTTGTTCATATCGATGTTGTGCGTGGACGATACAGAAGCCGTTACTTGTTCTGGCTGTAAGCTCGAATAATCACCACCACTAATGTTGTTGGTGTTGATGATCAAGTCTCCACCGAGCGTCAGACTGCTCGGCGTTGTAAGAGCGCCTGACAATTTAGCGGATGTGACACTTGTATTCGCTAGTTTGGCGGTCGTGACGTTGGCATCCGCCAGCTTTGCGGTGGTAATCGCGTTGTTCGATACGGCTGCTGAACCAATAGCGTTGTCTGCGATTAAAGCGGTTGTGATCGCGTCGTCAGCTATGGCTGCGGAAGTCACAGCGTTGTCTGCAATGCTAGTCGCTTTGATCTTTGTTGTCGGCATGTCAGGCTCCTAACACTGGACGAGTAGTTGGGAAATCGTCACTAGCGGGCCAGTCGCGAAGAAGCTGTCTATACGCAATCACTGCCTCTGCGTTCGGGAAATCAGAAACAGTCGCGGCAACGTCTGTGCGTTGTAGTTCTTCGTCACGCCACTTGCGAGCTGCTTGGATTGGATTTAATACGGTCATGCCAACCATTACTTGATCCTCTGGTATTGGGTTTGATTCTGTCGAGAGCTGAACGAGCCAGAATTTTCGCCGATAATAGGGACGTTTAGAGCAAACTCGCGCAAGGCGTTGGTGCCATTGCCGTGCCCCAAAAACTTAGGGACAGAGTTGACGGTCTTGTAATAGCGGGGCAGCTCCTCCAGCGTTTCAACGCTCCAAGTGCCGTTAGAATTTTGAATTAGAACACTCTGTCCCTGCGAACCCGGGACAGATACCGAACCAGCTACGTCAGTTCCACTAGACCAACTGAGGTTACCTGACAGCGGTATTTTACGAATTTTATTCTCACGATAGCCGTCAGAATCAACCGCAAGGGTATAGTAGCCAACGTAGAGATGCGTCGAGTCACCGGACATCGAATCTATCGAATAAGCGGCATCTGTCCCACTGCTTGACTGTGACTGCCAATCGATCACTACATTTGCGCGATCCTGATTCGACGAAATACTAAAACCAGTGTGTCCAAATGTTGAGCTGTTTAAGTAATACACGAACAGATGGCATCTGTTATTGGAGTAAGCCAGCATCACATACAGTCTGCGATTCACAGGATCCCAGTGAATGCAGGCAGGCTGGCCCGGGGTGGTATATGTATAAGGCGAGGCACTCAAAAGCGTACCGCCTGAATCTTTTAGTGAGAAACTATTCGCGTTACTGCTAGGTTTCCCTGCGTCTGTTCCTGAGCCGCCGACTAGACTAGCCGCATAAAGGACGAGATTACTACCGCTGAAGGTAACTAAAGCAACCGCGAAATAATCGTTCGCGTTTGCGATGCTTGATTGCGGATTGCTACCGTTACATTTGATGTAACCTGTCCCCATGATCCAGCCACCGCCCGTACCGGGCCAGTTTTGGTTTGGAGCATTTACAGTGTCTGATGCTATATCCGTCTGATACCAAGTCCCATTATAGGACGTCGTGTAATTGATCGCCCACGCGCCATCTGAACTGACGCCCAGACCCCCAGGGCTAGTACCGCCGCTCGCAGCCGCCGCTTGATAATCCGTGCTCCTAGATAGCGCACCGCCGATAGCGTTGGCATCTGGGTAAGTTGTTGTGTCGAGGGTTCGAGCGCCCTTTTTTAGCCAAACAAAGCCGTTGCTGCCCGTCCAGATATTCCCTTTATCGGGAAACCATCGGTACTCGTTAATCTCAGCACCAGCGCTACCGCCACCTAGTTTAATAGCCATCTAAAGTTCCTTCCAGCCGATGGTGGAATCGACGTAAACCAGGGTTGCAGCAGCGTTCGCCGCAAGCTCACCGTTGTCTGCTGTCGAATTAATGGGTGATCCAGCGCGAGCTACCGTGACCGTGCCAGTACCTGCGTTTTTGATGAAAACCACGTTGCCAGCGCTGGGGCTTGAGGGCAGCGTAATAGTCACCGCGCTTGATGAGTTGACTATGAGTTGGTCGCGAGTAGCCGCTGTATAGTTCCCCGTCTTGATGGAGAAGTTATTGAAAGCTCCACCAGCGCCTGCTGATAATTTCGCGGATGTTATAGCGCCATCAGTTATTTTTGCAGACGTAATGGCGTTGTTTGCTATTGCCGCAGTGCCGACCGCGCTGTCAGCAATCAAGTCAGCCGTAATCGCGTCGTTGGTAACACCCGTTGTTTTTATGGTAGTGAGCGGCATATTAGTCTCCTAACACGGGTCGAATGTCAGGGAAGCCTTCATGCTCGGGCCAGTCGCGCAAAGCAGTCCTAAACGTCATATAAGCCGCTCGTTGTGGATGATCGGACAAAGGTACGATGTAGTCTGTAGCTTTTAGCTCTTCATCACGCCAAGATCTTGCAGCCTCTTCTGCTGCCATTGGAGACGGGGCCGTCATTTTAATCATCACTTGATCCTCTGATATTGCGTTTTAGCGGCACGATAATCAGGTGAATCTTCCCCAATGACAGGGGTGTTCAGAGCAAACTCTCTAAGCCTTTTAGAGCCGCTACTGTTAGTTCCAGCCATGAATTTAGTAACGGAATTCACTGTCTTGTAGTAACTCGGCGGGTAGCTCATACCCTCCTTAGAAAAGTAAGTAGAATAATCAACCAAGACGTTCGCCCCGGTATCCCCACTAACTTTGACGAAACCCAAGTCTGTGCCGCTCGACCAGCTTAGATTTCCTGACTTTGAAATTTTGCGTATTTTCGTGCCGCCGGAAGCGGAATAGCCCACATATAGATGGGTAGCATCACCTGACATTTTGTTAATCGTAGATGCGTTATTCCCAGCTTGCGTTCTCCAATCTATTTGAGTGGTGGCGTTGTTGGTGGTGCTAGGTGCGTTATAATTATTGTATCCAAACCCTGCGCCGTTCCAGTGATAAACAAACAAATGGCAGTTAGTGCTTGTTTGAGCCATAAAGTACAGCTTTCGGCTAGAAGGATCCCAGTGGAGCTCCCCAACACCATAAGCGGCTCCATAGCCGTACTGTGAGAACAATTTGTTTCCCGAAGTATCTCTCAGGGCCGTATCATTCATATACTGATAGGGTTTTCCAGCGTCAGTACCAGACCCTCCTACTAGAGAGTACATGCGTAGCCTCATGTCAGAGGTGTTAGAAGGTACAACTTCGCTTCTAATAACAAAATAATTGTTGGCGTTAGTTATCGATGATTGGTTTGATGCATTACACTTAATGTAAGCAAGCCCCATAGTCGCGTAATGACTACCTGAGCTAGGGAAAGATGTATTGGCTGTAGTTGTGTCTGTTGCAATATTAGTCTGTCTGTATGACGTAGCGTAGCCGTTGTAGGCAACGATAGCCCACGCGCCGTCTGAAGATATGGCCATTGGGCCATCGCCCGTGTAATCGTCTGATTGGTAATCAGTGGTTCGTGAAACCGCAGAATCGACCGCATATGCATCAGGGTAGGTTGTGGCGTCTAGAGTCCTAGCGCCTTTCTTCATCCAAACGAAACCGTTGCTGTCAGTCCAAACATCTCCCCTGTCTGGATAAAACCTGTATTCATTAATGTCAGCACCAGCGCTACCGCCAGATACAAAATCAGAAAATTTACTCATGACATTGCCCACCCGACCGTAGCGTTCGTGTATATAAATTGTAGTGATAAGTGAATTTGATCTAACGTCATGTCGCTCGCGCTGGACATGATGTTGCTGCCGTTACGACCGATCACGGTGTCATCAAAGTTACCGACAGTAACCAGAACTCGTTGACCTATAGTCGGTGAAGCAGGAAGCGTGATGGTTCTGCCAGCGGTATCTACATAGACATGCGTATTTACCGTCGCGGTCATATTGGCGCTTGCAACAACCGTTGTTATGCCAACCGCAACGGGTTCTGAAGCAATTTTAGCTGCCGTCACCGCGTCGTTTGCCAGCGAGGCTGTGACTACGGCATTCGTCGCAAGCTGATCCGAGCCAACGGCGTCGTTCGCGATCTTAGCTTGAGTCACCGCGCCGTCCGCGATCTTTACGGTACTCACTGAGTTATTGTCTGGGGTGCCGATGCTGAGCGTGACCCCCTCAGAACTCATGACCTCGATAGCCACACCGTTTTCTGGAGCGGTGCTAAAAGTTATCGTAGCTCCAGATACTGAGTAGTTCGCCTTGCTTTGGTACACGCCGTCGAAGTACACGTTAGTGTTGTTCTCGACAGTCTGCGCGGCGAGCGTAAACGCGGTAGCTGAGCCGTTACCTGTAAGCTGCGTGACCACAAAAGTTGTTGATGTCGTAGAGACTTCAGCAATTGTAGCCGCAGTAACCTCGATGACTGACCCGCTAGCGGGCGCGGCTGAGAAGGTTATAACGTCGTTAGCGACGGAATAAGCGGACTTGTTTTGGTAAACGCCGTCGATGTAAATGAGCGTATTCGCGATCAACGGGGATGACGATATCGTGTAAGCGGTTGTTGATCCGTCACCAGTAAACGTGTTGACGTTTAGATCGGCTCCACCGCCACCAATCTCGCCCCAACCTGACGTGTAACCCTCAAACTGGCTGGTTGTGCTGTTAAATCGGAACATGCCAGCAGCAGGACTGCTGTCTCGCTGAGCGGTCGTACCAGTTGGAACCTTAACCGAGCCGGTGCCATTCAGGGTTAGGTTATTGAACGCAGGGCTGTCAGTGGTCGCTACGCCTTGATTCAGCGCTTTCACAGAGGCTATAGCGGTAAGCTCGCTGTCCATCAGCGCACCAGCAGCCGTTACGTTCGTCGCGTCAGTGACATCTGCGCTGGCTTCAACACCATCTAGCTTGGACTTCAACGCATTGGTGAAGTTGTTTTGCGTCAGACCACCGTCACCTACCGTGTAGGTGGTGTTGTTGTCCGTGCTGGTGATCGTGAAGTTAGGGTACGTCCCACTGACAGTCGTAGCGCCAGCACCTGTCAGAGCAACGGTCTGATCTGAAACATCGTTCAAACTACCAGCAGTTAAGCGGTTCTCAGCTTTGTCGCCCGACGCATAAGCTCTAGCGGTCGTGCTCTCTTGCGCCCGAACTACGGTCAGGGTGTTCGAGCTAACCGCTGTGACCTTCACGATCTCTACGTTACCGCTGAGATCTTCAAAAGTTACATAGAAGTACTCGCTGCCCGAAATAGAGGGAAACACGGAAGCATCCGCAACGGCAATCGACGTAGCGGAGCTTGTGATCCCTGACGACAGCGTCGTCTTAGCATTGTTGCTAAATTTTACAGACATCTATGCTCTCTCGGTTAAGAAGCGGTAATGACCCACGTAATTGTCATGGCATCGTTTGCACCTTTATTCACGATTGAAAACACGGTTCGGCATAAAAGATCGCCGTTAGAGCTGGCGTTCAGGATGCCCGCTTCAGTCAAAGCGCCAGTTCCAGTGCCAGCAGCAAACGTGCAGACGTAAGTAATCGTGTTGCTTGAGACAGTGCTCGAAGTCAACGCAGCACGGGCAACCTCTGCTCCGAGCGCGGTGTTATTCGCAGCCGCCGCTGTAGCCGACGTACCAACAGCCATATGGCTCATCGCGCCTTTGCTGGTGTCCTTCATCCGCGATGTGACGTATGCCTTGCCAGATGTGACAACCAAGTTCGGGATCTCTTGAACCACTTCGCCGTTGATCGCAACGGTCACATGGCCTTTCAGTTTTAGTTCAGAGTCAAACATTCCAATATCCTCTACGAGTTTAGGGGGTAAGTATTTAGTGCTGACGTAGCCAGTACCGAGGAAACCGTGGTCAGAAGAGAGACGCTGACATTCTCACCAAAGGTCACAGATTCGTTGAAATCGCGGGTGAAAGAGACTTCGCGAGCAAACACGTCCGTTACTGAAATCGAGTCGCTTGGGGCTTTCGCTACAGCAAGCACCTGTGTGTCAGCAAAGGTAAATACATTGACCTTGTTAGAACTCGTTTCTTTGCTGAAGGCATCCACCGTCGCAGCGTCGTCCAGCGCGAATTGATCAGACAACGCCCGAACATAAGTAACCGAACGGGCAAAATTGTCGGTGACAGCGACCGGGTCGCTTTCAGCCTTCGAGACCCCGAACTGAGCCGCTTCGGTCATAGACAGCGCATCGCTCTTCGCTACTGACACAGCCATTTCAACCACATCAGCCAGCGGTATCGAGTCAACAACTCCCTTGTCGATAGACAGTACACTCACGTCGCTGATTGCGAAGGAGTCGTCGAAATCACGCAAGATGGTCAGAAGAATCGCTACATTTTCAGAAAACGCGAAGGCGTCGGCCAGTCCCTTCTGCACTTCTACAACTTGGCTGTCAGAGAAGCCGAACGAGTCCAAGTTCGTCTTCGTAAACCCAAGCGAAGCTACATCGTTGAAACTAACCGTATCGTCGCGGAAGTATCGATTAAGCGTATCGGGATCGAGGATAATCTCTGCCGCAACAACGTCTTGCCACGCGATTTCGCCGCGAGCGAACTGGTAAGCAGTTGCGGCGTCGATCTGAACGAACGTTGTCGCAGACCGAATATGGCGATGGGTTAGATCAGTTTTTGCCGCCATTAGTCAAAATCACTTCTGACTTTCAGCTTGATTAGGTCATAGACGGTCTGGATACCCCCACTAGAGAAGGTGATCTCAATCTCACCCTCAAACGTTCCGGCTGTATCTAATGTACCCGGAGGAAAGCCGGTCACCACTTTCCCTGCGCTGCCATCCGTAATGCTACAAACAAGGGTGCTTTTGACGGTGGTGCTGCCTAGCTCACGTAGACGAAGCTTCACTGAACCACCGGACACGTTGATCGGTGCCCAAGTGGCGCTGTTGTTTGGATCTAAAGTCTGCCCAGACGCGGCTGCGTTACTGTCCCTCAAAGTAAAGGTCAGCTCGGGCAGGGTATCGCCTGTAACCAAATTGATGGTCTCTGAGTACGCCATTTAATGCACCTATATGTACCGGCAGTATATTAGCCCCGGTAATAACTTACCATAAATTAATAGCACCACATAACTGGGGTCGTGGTTCTCGTGTCGACGTGAACAAAGCTCTTCGCCACACCCACCGACATCCCCATACCGAGCGCCTTTTCAACGATTGATCTGCGTTGTACGCCGCCTTGTACCGCTATATCGGCAGCAATCCCCTGCGCGTGAGTACCAGGCTTTGCTTTCTTCTTTTCTATTGGGTGTCCTTCTGGGTCTCGGTACCCGCTTGTTATGTAGAACGGGAATCCACATGCTTCTCTTAGCTCATCTAAACGGTGTATAAACGCCTCCGACATGGCGTTATTCCCAGTAGCCGTACAGTTAAAATCCTCGATGTTGAAATACTTGAATTCGCTCACTTATCGACTCCTTTGATGCGCTCGTAGCTTCTACCGCCAGACAGACCGAGCATCCCAAGAAGCAAAGGCATCATTACGCCAGCATCAGCCTGCGGTATCTCAACACCGAATCCAGCCGCGATGGGCGCGATTAAGAAGTTCACCATGAGCCCCAGCACACATGTGTAACCGGCTAAGGGTCGCCACGACGATTGGAACCAATTGCCCTTTGCGTCGAGCTTCAAAACTTCTATTTGCTCAAGGGCGAGTTGCTGACTGTGCCGCTCTGACATAGTGGAAATTTCATGCGCGAGAGCAGCGGCTTTGTCCTTGTCTTCAATGACCTTGCCGAGCAGACCGCTTACAGGGCCGATCAACTGTCCTACTAAACTCATTACAGAAGTCCTGTTGGTAACATTCGATTTTCAAAGGTGCTGGAAAACCCATCGGTAAAGATACGCTGCACGGTTTCAGCAGTTGGGCCCGCAACAACTGCGGCCGCGCCTGTAACGCCGCGCCCCCAATCAGCTGCCTGCATCGCCTGCTGAGCAATCGTTATGGGACCGGCAGCAAAAGAGCGGTCAAATGCAGCGCCTAGGTATTCAGGCCAACTGAGGTTGTCCGTGCGGAAGTAATCTTTAGCGTCGTGGTCTATGCCTGGGATTGCGTAAGCAAGACCAAACTTGGCGTATTCACGAAGCTCCATGCCCACCATAGCTAGCGGCATAGTGGCTATACCCATTAGGGCAAACACGCCAGCTGCACCAGTCAATGCCGCGTACTTGCTTGCGTCGGCTGCGGTAGCGCCATCCAAACGTGAGGCTGCTTCGCGTCGTGCGCCTGCAAGCATCACCTTGCCGTAGGAGTAGAAGAAACCTTTCAGCTGCCAGAACAACGCCCAGTGTGGGTCAGACGCCCACAGAGGTCGTTCAGCAGCGTTCGGTCGTAGCGTTGATGATTCGACAAAACGTTGAAGCGCCATTCTGACGCGCTGGCCCTCTGGAGTGTTGAAGTTCTGATCTGACTTAGACCATGCCTGCACATCGGCAGAGGACACGCCTAGCTCATCGAGGTACTTCTTGGAAAAGGCGTTCGCGTTTCCGTCGATATCAGCGTGCTTCATAATAAACCGCACGCCCATATTCGAAGCAAACTCGCGCGTAAACTTGGTGTATGTATCTAGCAGAGTCACTCGGAAGAACCCGTCTGTCAGCTTGCGCGCACCTTCGCTCATGAAATCTAGTTCTGCCTGCGACATCATGATGTTCGCGACTGATTGACTAGTTACAACTCCGAGATCCCTAGCTAAGGCTCGCGCTTCATCTCTGTTGCGGATACTTCTGACAATCTCCTTCATACCTTCAGTAACCGAACTGAATTCTTTGCTTGCTATAACAGGCCCAGCCAACTCTGGGATAGACCCCAAAACCGCCAGTGGGAGAATGGCGAAGATCTGCAGTACAGAACCCCAGCTGTTAATCGTCCGCCACATGGGGCTCAGCGGGGACTCTTGGTAGCCGAGATACTTGTGTACGATTTTTTGTACTTCTGCCTGATCTTTGCCTGACAACTTGCGCAGTTCTTCTTCGTAGATGCTGTTACCGAAGTCGTCTTCAGTATTACGCTTCCACTCGACGCGCTTCACAGTCTTCGTGATGTAGGTCATCAACGCGACGTCTGTGTCTTCGAGAAGACCGGCGGCCTTCAACTTGTCTCGTCCTACAGCCTTCGTCAGCTTAATTGCCGCTTCAGCTGATTGCGCAGGATTAGTCCCCTTGATGTCTATCGGGGCACCGTCCATAACGGCTTGCTGATAATCGACCAGTTTCTGCACGGCAAACTTGATGTTCGCAGGCTTTGCTTCTGGATCAGATTCGAGGATTAGCTTAATCAGCACGTCTGGATTTTGCTCGATTTCAGAAAGCTTGAGCACAACAGGCGCATAATCAGTCTGCCTACCAATGTCAGCCTGAGACGGCTCTATGTACTCATCGTAGAACTGGTCAAACCACTTACGCACAGCGATCGCGTTCTTGTTCGTCAGGTCTCGGGTTGGTGTGTCTGAAAACGCTATATCAATGTCAGCTTGTACTTCCGGCGAATCTAGGTCGCCATCGATTGCGTCCTCCAGCTTGTTAAGCCAACGGTTACCTTCAAGCATTGAGGTCTTGATAAAGCCAAGCTTATTCCGTCCTTTGCCTTTGGCCTGCTGCGCTCTGCCATAGAACAGGTCGGCCACCTTATTGCCAGCGACTTTTCGGAGGCGCGAATCAGCTGTAAAAATGAAGTTGTAAACAGGTGTGAAGCCGTCGCTTCTGATCAGCTGCTGTACTTTCTTGTTAACCGCGCCGACAAAACCTGGCTGCTGTTTCTCGATGACTTCTGCCATCTTGCGGACAATGACTTTCTCCTGCATCGACGCTGTTTGCGCACCAGATGCCGTGCTGCCTTCGGAACGGCGTCGTATAACTTCATCCATATAGCCACGGAATTCTGGCGAAACGGCTTCTCGGCCGAACCGTTTCTTCATGTCAGCAGAGAAGGCTTTGTAAAACTGCTTTAGCTTGCGAGCAACTTTCTGGAAATGCGCGCCTACCAAGCCTTTCTTTCTGTCTTTGGCGTATTCAGCAATGGCCCAGTTAGCGGTCTGATCTGCATACCACTCCTCGAAGCCATGCTTACCTTTATAGGCAGTAGGGGCGTCAGCTGCATCGCGCGCTTTTTGGAACTCGTCAAACAGGCGGTTATATAACGCAGGGTTTTTCAGCGTTGAAGACAGCTGCTCTTTGAATAGGGCATGCCCCAGTTCGTGAGCAACAATCAGCGCCGTGTCCAGGTCGTTCTTGCCCGCGCTTTCGTCAATAAGAATGATGTGCGCGTCGCCAAACCCGATATACCTACCACCACCTTGTGGATCAGCTACAAGCTGCTCGGCAACGTCCTTTACATACTTGGCCACTTTCGGATCGCTAAACGCGTCTTCGAAGTTGTCCATACGCAGCAATTCGCGGACTGACAAGACTGACGTAGGCTTATCTAAGTTCAACGTTCGGCGCGCGATATTAACAACACGCTCTGCAATCGAACCGGCCTTTACGCCGAGCGGCTTGAGGTCACCTAGGTTTTCCGCTTCAGGGTCAAAAGCGTAATCAGCATCAGCGTCCGTTGTTTGCTCTGAGAAGCCGATCGGCCTTAAGTCTTCGCTCGGCGTGTCAGCCACAGGCTCGTCGGGCCGGAAGTTAGTCGGGCGGTCGTTGAAGCCTACGTTGCGCTCTTGCGCAAACTCTTCGTCAGTTAGGCGCGTGCCGTTCTTGCTGATGATGTAAGGCCTGTTGGAGCTTTCAATCTCCTCTTGCACCTGCTGCTTGTTACCTTCGAAAACAACAAAACCGTCTTCGTTTGTCAGCGTGTAGATTGCATCTTTTGAGGGCGTGTTCTCAGGGGTTTTATTTAGGAGTTTGCCGACGGTGATTGACCGTCCGTCTTCCATCCCAGCCTGCACGTCCATTAGCGCAAGAAGCGGCGGCTTCACAGGTTCCGTCAGGCCTTTCACGCCTTGCGCCGTAAGCTTTTGATACTCGGCGTAGTCGCGTGCCCATTTCGCGCGCTGAATTTTTAATCGATCCAGTGGCGAGTTTCTTCGGGCCTCTCTGTCAGCACGACGTCCTTGAGCGACTCTGCCTTCAACTTCAGATAGGTACTGTTGAACCTCGGCAAGACGCGCATTTAAATCGGGGCTGTCAGGATCTAAGTCCCACTCCAACGCTGCATCCGCCACTGCTTGCTCTTCTTGAGCGATCTGGGTCGATATGTCTTGCAGGTCTTTGAGGAGCTTGGAGCGAATGTCGTATCCGCCAATCTTCACCACTTTGCCTTCAGCAATCAGCGAACCGATTATCTGAAACAAACCGTTGCGCATCGCTGTTACTCGACCGCCTTGGGTGAACTCGCCGCGCTGTTCGATTGAAAAAAGACGCTGTCCGTCTTTGACTAGATCGACGAGGTTTACAGCGACTCCATCTACGGTGACGAGTTCCTCTGGCTTTTTGTTTACCCAACCTTTCTTAGTACGGCGTTGACGCGCAAAACGGCTTTTTTTCGCCTTTTTAATGGCGTTGCGAATAAACTGCGCTGCCGTCGCTACTCCGCCGATAACTCGTGGCGCGTCTTCGCCTCGCTGCAATGGGTCTGGCTCAACAGGGCCAGCTGGTGGGGCTTCTCTAGGCTGCTGGTCGAATAAGTCGAGCCCAGGTTGTAGCTCCGTTGTGTCTTTAATCTGGTTGACGGCTTCTTCAGCATCAAGCTCTGCTTCCGTTGCTTCAGCACGCGCGGCCTCAGCGTCTATCTCTGCTTCAACTGCAGGATCAAGAAGAGTGTCAGTGCGGGAGTCAAAGCCAAATAACTCAGCTTCAGGGCTGACCGTCTGCATGAGTGAGTGACTGCCGTCTTCATTCTCAATGACGAAGATATCTGTGCCTGGGTTTTCACGCTTTGCTTTCGCAGCTTGTCGCAAGAAAGCATCTGACATCAGCGCAAACTTACTGCCCTCTGCAAAAGAGACCCCTGTGAACTCATCTTTACCCAAGTCCGACAGGTCTACATCTTCAAATGCTGCTGCGAACTCGCTGCGTGCTTCATTGGTCGAATCGAAGATTCTATTGCCATCGGAACGGGGCTGATAAGTTTCCTCGTTACCAATGTTTATTTCTTTCGCATCGCCAAGCTCAGTGCTGCCAATGCCAAATTCGTCAATTTCAAAACCAAGCTCTTGGTCAACCTTTAGCTCGTTATCGATATCGGTGAAGCCATCCTCGAAACCTTCCGCATCGATGTTTCTTACTTGCGGGCCTTGTTCTTGGTTGAACAGCGTTTGCCGTTCTTCGAGTGCTTCTTTCACCGAGCGACGTCTTACCGTGCCGCCCGCAGGAACCTGAGAACCAGCTGCGCTAAACGCACCAGCCAATCCGTCTTCGTTTGTACCTTGCTGCCAGACTACGTTGCCTTCGCGATCTAAGGCCTCCACAACAATGTCGCCGTCTATCGGCTTAACGTCGCTATATTGTAGTGCCGCTGCTAATGCTTCATCGCTCGCCTGTGACTCAGCGACTTCTTCAACGATGTCGAAGTTCTTAGAGATGATCGTGCCGCGACCAGGTACGAAGCGCGTATAGAACTTTTGATAGGTGACGTTCCCGTCCTCATCAACGCCAGCCTCGATCTCGACTTCTTTTGTTTCTGTCTCGGAGGAATCGTACTCAGGGTTTGGCCCTTCGACCCAAATGGAGTGCCGCGCGGTGGTGGGGTCTACGGCTGCTCTAACCTGCGCATTAACTGAGCTTCGTGGTTCCGGTGTCGTGAACCCCATTGAGTCCACACCATACTGCTCACCATCAATTTTTGCGTCGACCTGCTGCTGTCGGGCCTGCTCGATGTAGTCCTTGGCTTTACCCATGACGTTCTGAGCGCCGCGAAACGTACCTACTGTGGCGCTTCCAGCGCCTGAGATACCGGCTCCGCCGAAGAAACCAGCAAAAGCGGATTCGCCCATTCGAAGGGCAGCGTCTTGCGCAGTGTATTCAGGGTCAATGTCGAATCGATTAGCAACACTAATACCTTCTTGCAAAGTTTCGGCTACGCTTTCTGTAGCACCGCCCCTCGCTAGATTTTTAGCGAGCTTCGCAAACGAGGAGCCTTCTTTTGTCGACCGCTTAGCTGCGATGTCGCCAAGGTCTCTCATCAGCATTTTTGTAAGAAGCTGCTCGCCCTTGAGGCCAATAAACGCTTGCGGCACGGCCAGGCCCGCCGACCTCAGTGCTGCTTCTTCATCATCTAAGAAATCGAGGTTCTCGCCGAAATTTGAGCCAGCCATGCTGCTGTACTCTTGGCCGTACATGCCTGTGGCAGCACCGCCTTTTAGGGTTATCTTGTCGGCAGCGTTATTGCGCTGCGCCAGACGGTACGCGACAGCTAGCACGCGTTCCTCTTCAGGGGTTGCTTCGCCCTTGAGCTTTTTCTCAAAAGCATCTCGCACTAGGCGCTTTGTTACGTGACGGCTCCCCGCACTAACGCCGAGCTTCATAAGGCCGGAAACTGCAGCACCAGCGAGTCCGCTACCAAGCGTAGTAGCTAGATACGGTGTAACTTGGCCGAGGTTCTTAGCAACCTGAGATACAAAGCCGCTGAACGATGGGTTTTCTATGAACTCCTCAAAGTTCTGCATCTCGCCGAAGTTTCCGGCAAGACGTTGTTCTCGCATCCTCGCCCTTCGGATGTTCTTCGCAGCCGCTTCTTCATCCCCGATAGCGGTATTTAGCAGTCCTTTGAAGAAGTCAGTATCGGTGCTGATGCCTTCAATACTTTGGTCGAACCCGCGACCAAACGTCTCCGCGACACCGTCGGGCGTAGTAGCTTTGGTAGAACCCTCAGTAACCTGAGTGTCGTATCCGTCGTTGCTCCAATCATAGAGCGCTTGTACTGGATCTTTAGCCATTTGCTTTAGAAGCCGCGCTGACTGCTAATTTCAGTCAGCTTTTCATCAAAGAATGCCTTCAGTTCTTTATCGCTGAAAAACTCCGCTAGTTGTTTCCCTGTAAAGCCATCTCCATCCTTATCCTTAGATCCAGGCTTAACGATGATGTAGCCATCCCCATCCTTCGCGATGCGAGATAGCGCAGAATCGTTACCAGATGCAGGCGCTCCAGAATCGGTTGCCATACTCCACTCCAAGCCGCCATCTTGGCTGAGAAACTGCATACCGAAACTGATCTGCGCAAGGAGTGCTTGTTGCAACATGTTGAGCTGTTGCTGAGCAGTCTTCCTCTGCATATCTGATGCATTGCCATCATTAACAATGCGCAGTTGCTCTTTTGTTTTACCCCAGATGGACGATATAGCGCCGCCTGGGCCTATCGCTGCTTGCAAGTAAGTGTCTTTGTCTACGTCTTGTGGCTCGCCATTTTTATCGACGAACAGGTCAGAAATCTTCTTAACCTTGCCACCAATAAATGTGCCTTGATCACCGCGAAAGGTTTCGAACATTTCCGTCTGGAGGCGTCTGGCGTTCTCTCGACCTGTCTCCATTGTTCCGCGTTTAGTGTCAGAGTCAAAGTCTGCTTGGTCTTGCGCTCTTTGAGCGAGGATAGCTTCGCCGAGCGTCTTCGAATCGAAGTCAGCATTACCTGTTGCCATGACGTTGTTCATTCGCGTCAAGTATTCTTCTCGCTGATCTTCATTCGCTGCAATTGTCGATAGCATGGCCCGCATATACTGCTGTTCGGCACGCGTTGCCTTATTCATGTCTTCGAGTGTTTGTATGCCTTTAGCTTCCAGCTTCTTTTTCAGAGCAGCGATCCCTTCAGCTGTGACCCGCACTTTGCCTGCCGCGATTTCCTGATCAGTAGCCGCTTCAGCTGCTTGAGCAGTGGCCTGAATCTCAGGGTCATCGTCTTTTATAGGCGTCTCAGCAGGACTTTTAGGGGCGGGCTGTTCAGCGGCAGGGTTCTTCGCAGCTGCAATAGCTTCCCTTTGCTCCATGCCACCTAACATGTTCTCAAGTGTTCGGACACGTTGTTCTGCCTGATCGATATAACCTGTACCACCGCTGAGTTTTCCTCGATCACCGATCTGTTTTTGCCGTTCAAGCTGTTTTTTAGCGACCTCTAGCTGCTTCTGAAGTTTAGCTTCCTGTTGAGGCGACATAGTTTTTTCAGGGTCAGCTTTAGTCGCGGCCTGCGCGTCACTATCACCAGCTGCAGTCGCGGCCTGCGCGTCACTATCACCGGCTCCGGCTCCGCCAGCTGATTGTGTTTGCGCTTCTTCGGCGGCAGCTTTTTCTACGTCTGGATTAATAATGTCGCTTGTATCTAGTGAAAGGTTTCCGGCCTGCTCGCGCAGAATTTCAAGCTGCTGATTGAATGGCAGGCCAGCTAACGCCTCTTTCATCTTAGTTGCGGTCGCGGGGCCGTCCTCGCCGCCAAGTTCAAGGACTGCAGCTTCTACCTCGTTGGTTAGTTGGCCAACGGCTGTAGCGATCTGGGCTTCGTTGTCTTGAATAGACTGTTCTGAGTCAATTAAGTTGTTCTTCAGGTTGAGCTCATTTTTAAATGCGGCGGCTCCTGGCTGGTTCCATACTTGGTTGTATTGATTACCGAGGAGTGCTGCGACTTCTGCTGGTGTGGAGAACGCTACCTTTGCATTAGGGTCTTTACTTCTACCTTCAGTGGCGAATTTATTTCCTTCCTCACCTTCATAACTGCCACTCATTGTGAGCGTACCCTGTGGGCCGACCTGAAATTGCTTCCACGAAAAACCAGGATTTTGCTTTGTAGCTAAGTCTTCGTTACCAAGGAGCACAGCTAGCTGATTAAGCTTAGGGTCAATTTTCCCCGTCTTACGCTGTTCTGTAAGGAGTGTGGACAGTTTTTCTACGTCAATCTGTTCGCCTGCTCGTTTGGAAACGCCCAAGTCACGAGAAAGGTTAGCAATCTGACTTACCTTTTCACCCGCTAGCTGCCGCTGTTCCTCGTTCTCAAGCAAATCGAGCTGACGGTTCTTGTACTGACGGTTGGCCGCGTCTCGGTTGTAACTTGCGTTTGCGCCTGCACCGCCAAAAAAACTTGATAAGGACATAAATTAATCTCGGATAATGTGCTGTTACAGGAAGATCATCGCCGCAGCGCCGAGCGAGCCCAGCATCCCGTAGGTTTGCGCTTTGCTTGAAGCCTTTGCGTTCTTATAGGAGTTTTCACGTTGCGCAGCGGCACCTGCGGCATTTTGCAGAGAACCCAAAGACGCGCGGTTTACGCCTTGCCCGATATTTATCAAGTCAGCCATCAGGGCTCTGTTAGCGTCTTTCTGAGCAACACGAGCGTCTGCCACGCCTTGGATTCCGCTAAGGGTAGTGCCCCTAGCTAAAGAGCGCCTTTGTTGCTCCATTTGCGCTGGCGTGAGCGCAGCACCGTAACGCGCCGCGTTTCTGTCGATAACGCCTTGCGTTAATTGGTTCGCGTTGTCTCGATCTTCTTTAGCCTGATCAATCAGGCTTGTATCGGTCTTCGCTTTTTCTACAAGCTCAAGTTCAATCGGCCGTACGTCGCGCAGGTAGTTGGCGTACTCAGCTTGCGTAATATTCGCTAGAGTTTGCTCAGGGTCTACCTCTCCACCTTTATACGCGGTCAGCGACGAGCCTTGGGGGTTGCCGCTGTATTGTGCGAACTGCAGAATGTCTTCGAAGGCCACTAGGTAACCCCTTGCGCTTTGTTGTAAGCGTTTCGGAAGTTATCCCAGGCGTTTGGTTCATCCTCATTACCCGAACCGAACTTCTTGTCGGCTGCTGCGCCAGCGATCTTCAATCCGGCATCCAATCGAGCCTGTCGCATCAATTCGTTATTCTTCGCTCTAGTCAAAGCGCGGCTGGTACCGATATTAGTGAGGGTGGATAAAGCTGATCCTGAATCTGCACTTTGACCCTGCGCTACGCCGATAGCCGCCGCGCCTCTTGTGTTCTGAATCTGTAGCGCACCAGCACCTGCTTTACCTAGCTGCCCTTGGTACGCGCCGGATAAGTCCGCTGCCACTTGACCGGCGTTTTGTGTCTGGCGGAAATTCGGCTTAGCGGTCAGCCCCTGCATTACATCCGCATTGCCACGGCGTCGTGCGATATTTTTGATATCGTCGGTCAGGGAGTCTTTTAGTTCGGCAACGTTCAGAGGCTGGTAGGTTTGATTAAAAAACTCAGCTTTCTGCGCACCAACGCGGGCTTCAGTTTTCTCGGCCTCTGATGCTTTGTAGTCTGATTGCTTTGGTTTGCTACCCATTACAGTTCTCTCGTGTAAATTACTGTGTCTTTCTTCCAACCTTCAGCTAAAAAGTAATCCTCTAAAGCTGGTATAGGCGTTCGGGTTTCGATGTTCTTGAAACCGTTTTCTCTGGCTAGCTCCGCAAAAAAGGGGAGGTACTTAATCGCGCAACTTTGTCCGCGATTCTTGGCCCATGCCAACCAGAGTAAAAATGTCTTTGCTCCCGTAAACTCGTCTACCTCTGCGGTAGTAATTACAAAACCCTCTGGTGCTACCCAAAGGTGGGCTTCTCCGTTTAGACAAGCCGCATATACATCTTCTGGTCTAAACGTAAGCTGAGCCTGCTCAGCTAAAACTTCTTCAATCCCACACTTCACCCAGTCCCACTCTTCACGGATCTGTGCAAAAGCTGGTTTATCCTCCGCTACCGTAACGTCGGCGTCTTGTGCGCAAAGCACCCGAACTTCCGCCATATCGAACTCTCCTAGCTATGCCGGTATCTGCCCCACGAGCTTGTAGCTCAGCGCGCTTTACACCGTCATTAAATAAAGATCCGTACAAGCCTGCGCCGGTCAGATCCGTCCAATCTTTGTTTGGTATCCGCAGCAATCGGAATAGGGCTCCGTTAACAATCGTGTCCCTATGGCGATCCATTACGTCGTTGTCGCAAGCAGTGCTTGTATGAGTCGGCCTCAGCACTGCGCGCACAATCGTGCTAGATACAGACGTCGTTGTAGGTACGGGAGCTAGCCAGAACGTCTGGGTGCTTTGCTGCACAAAGTATTCGGGTACACCGTTGCCTTCTCGCCACTTTGGTATCCGTTGCTCTAAAAGCGTGCTGGATAACGGTTCTATGTCTTTACCTTCATGCGTGACCCAGAGGATCTTTTGAACCGAAGTACCGCTTGGCGGTTCTAGGTCATACTCGTATATCCCACCGACAGTGGTCACTGGATCAAGCTCGGCCTGATACACCTCTGACAGTTCGCACAGCTCGATAACGGCAGCGCGAATACTGTTCTCTACCATAGTGTCGGAGCATCCAGACACCATCGGTAGGATTTCAGGAAGAAGCGTTTCGTATGAAATCGCCATGCCTTACGCTCCCATAGCCGTTCTGCGTTCAGTATTCGGGTTTGTGAGTGCGTCGATCGCACCCTTACCAGTAACTTGCCCTTGGAATATCTGATAATGCGAACCAGCCCGCTGGGCATTACCTGCGTATTCGGCATCTTTCATGAACGCCATGTAGAGCACATAGTTCATGACGGCGTTTGCGAAGATGTCAGGGATATCTAGATTCCCATTCAGCGCGACCGTACTTGGGTTATCTGAGTAAATGATTTCTAAGAACGCGCTGCCAGCAACGCCAGGGTAGACGTAGAAGTTTCGAGGGTTCGATTCTTCATAGACGTAGTGCTTCACGATATTAGTGTGCGCAGCGACGCCTGATACAGAAGGGTCATGCCAGTCGGGGGTCTGACCGTTTAATACTTCAGCATCTACGAGCCTTACAGAACGCTTACCCGTTCCATTAGATGCAGCAGACATGTTGCGGACAACTTTGAGCAGCCTGTTGCCACCAGCCGGAATCGACTGCTTGGTACCCGCCGCGAGTGTGATTGTTTCATTCTTAGCCGACGCATCTGGCTTCAACAAAGCGATCTCGCGTTGGGCATCGTTCACCCACAGTACAAGCTCATCGACTACCGGCCACCGCACGCCAGTAGTGTCCTGCAGTACTGCTTGTACTCGGTCAATAACGCTTTGAACCGTTACCGTCATCGTCTTCGCCTATGAGTTAAGGATTGATTCCCAAGCCGCTTCTCGGTCATCCGTGTTAACGGTCCTTCCGACAGCTTTGTTTACAGCCGCTGCCTTCGGGTAGCCGTCCGTCTTAAAGTTGTCTGGGTCACCTTCATCCATCATCTTTTCAAGGACGGTTACTAGCTCTGAGTCCAGCTGCACGATCTCCTCGACAGATGTTTCTTCGACAACCGAGACATCAATTTCTTCCTCAACAACAGAAGAACCCTTGAGTTCTTTTGCTCCCTGTTGGATCGCTAAAAGACCAATCTCCTCAGATATTTCCCGAGGTACGCCTGGTTCGAACAAGACGGCGGTTCCGCCCAGTGTTGTAATGCGTAAGTCCTCGCTGCTAACAATCTTCATGATTTATTGCCTACTTAGTTTTGGTCGTGTACTTCTTGCCGTTCCAAGTGAATGTCTTCTTGCCTGTTTTCTTCGCCGTAGCGAAAGCTGAGCGGAAGCTGCCTGCAGCCTGTGACTTCTTCTTGAATACTTTGTACTCGCCTGCTTTGGTCTTTACCCCACCGGTCTTGTCGCGTTGCATACTAAGAGCACGGGCGCGTGGGTTAGGGTTTGTATTCCGTGGGGCGGCATCGAAATCCATATTGGTTTTGGAATCGACGGAGGTGCGGGCGCGCCCTGTTCTTGGATTTTTAGGTGGAACCGGCCTTTTAGCTGCAGCAGGCTTACTAGAAAGGCTTCGCTTCTTATCTTGCCCAAGTGTCGCAGGTGCCTTCTTCTTAGCGGGAGCTGCTTTTCTGGCTGCGGCTTTCTTCGCGGCCTCAGCTTTTTTCGCTTTCATTTTCGCGTCCATTCGAGCCATCTGCCCGCGCAAGCGATCGCGGCGGGTGGACGTAGCTGTTGTTCTTGCCTTGGCGTAAGGTCTTTTTTTCATTTGGGCACTCCAAAAAAAGAAAGCCCCCTCCGAAGAGGGGGCTATCAGCTCTACTGAGCGGTATCGAGGCAGATGACACCGAAGTCCTGTACAGAGCCACTAATGTCGCTGTTGTACTTAGGCTTGCGGAGGCCAAAGATCTTGCCTACGGAGATACCTGACTGGTTGCCGTAGTCGAAGGTGTCTTCGACCATCTCAGGCAGACCGATATCAGCCAATGCGAGAGCTTGAGCACCGCAGAACAATGCGCGAGCACCGTCTACGTTAGCGCCAGCGCCCCACTTGTACCCTGCAGCACCAGCGTTTCCAGAAGCACCAGAAGCTGCGCCAGTAGTGTTAAACACATGACGGAACTCATGGATCATCACGCCGTCTACCATCAGGCTTGAAGAACCCGCGAACAGGCTGTTCGCAGTTCCTCGGACACCGGCATTACGCACGTTGGCCAAGAAATCGCTATCAAGCTTGAGGTCAGCCATTTGCTGCGGAGTAACAAACATGTGGAAGGTTTCTTGGTTACCAGCACCTCGAATACCTCGGATGTAGTTATCCTTGGCGTACGCTTTCAGGTTCACAATATCGCGATAGGCGATTTTGTCGGTCGCAGCAACAGCAGTGGTATCACCAGCTGCTAGCGTTGATGTACCACCTGACACATCTACCCGCAGGTGACGCTTGTTAGTCGGGGCAGAAACATCTGACGCGAACTCCAGATCTACCAACTCGTGGCCAGCAGAAGAAGAAGTAGCACGCAGAGCGCCATTGTTTTTGTGAGTGTAAGCAACACCTGACAGAGTCAAGAATGCCAACTGGTCACAGCGGTCCGCAATTGCATAGGCAAGTGCGTCGCGAGACTGCTCACGGAAGTTCACTACCGTCTTCTGGTCCGTCATACGGCCAGCGATCCGGTTAGCAAAACGCAGCTGATCCAGCTCGATGCTGATGTCGAACGCGCGCAGTGCTTCTTCGTTCCCTTCAAGCGTGTTATCGCCCGTAATACCGTCACCGGTCATGTCGGCAAGCAACGTAATGTTTGCTTTCGTGCCTTTTTGGTTCTTGGTCAGTTCAGTGACTCGCTGAACCATCGCGTTAGAGCCAGTACCAGCGAACTGGTTAATGAAAGATTGGTTGCGTGCTACTTTCCAGAAATCACGCGACCACATCTGCAGTTGGTCGCCCGTAAGCGTACCGAAGTTCGTTAAAGCCATGATGGCCTCCATAAAATTGTCGTATTAATAGCGCAGCTAATAAAGCTGCTCGTTTAGCCGACTTACTGGAGCGGCTAATCCGTGTTCCCGTGTCGTGGGACGACGAACTAGCGCGTTTTAACGAGAGCGACCTCGGCAGGTTTAACGCCTTGTGCAGGCGATGGTTACGTTTTTTACGGCTACGGGCCGATCAGATATCGCTCTGATGGACGAATATACATCGAATATTAGCGATACTAATATATGTATGCAACACCTAAATCAGCTGCGTCGGCTAGGGCGGTGACTCGCTTTTCGAACCCGCGCTGTCTTCTTCGCTATCTTTTTTGGCTGCTTTGAGAACTGCTTGCCTTTCTTTGTGTCTTCCCGCTTCTTTCGGGAAGTGGCAGCGTACTCCTTGTCTGATAAAGCTTTTCGAGCCTTCTTCGGGAGATACCTTTCACCTGTCGCTTTGCTTCCTTGAGTTGAGTTTTTACCGGACTTTGTTCCCCATTCCTCTTTAGTCCACTTAGACAGCGACTTCTGGGCCTTTGTTTTGGGGCCCTTATAACCGCCACCTGACTTTTTGTAGCGCTGCGTCGCGATTTGCGCCTTACGGGCTGACCACTGGCCAGGTTTTCCGCCAGCTGAGCCCGCCTTAACCGACGCGACAATGCGTTTCCATTTAGGTTCGTCTGTTCTAGCCATCAGATCACCACTTCACGCGATTTGCCCAATAGGCCGCGCTCATTTTGCCCTTGGATATGTTCTTAGCGTGGCGTGCTTTGAAGCTGGCGCGCTTCTTACGCATTTTGTCGCCTTCCCCAGCCTTGGGTTTGCCCGCAGTCTTAGCCCCTTGCTCACCAAAACGTATGGTTTTGATCTTATCTCCCTCTTTAGCCACAACAATGTGCGATTTTTTCGGGTGATTAGGCGTCCGCTTCGGTTTGTTAAAGCCCGAGACACCTGCTCGGGCTAATCGTGGGTCTCTTTCGCTCGCCATTCAGGCTGCTCCTTACAAAATATCGCCGCGTAGGCGTCTTAGGGTGGCTTCAGGCAACGCTTCAAACTCTTCTTCGGTCATGTTGGAGACGTCTAGACCTTTCTCTCCATGAACCGAGGAGCTTTCACCTGGCAATTCAGGTGGTTGAGCTTCTGCGGCCTTCAGTTTTTTACTTACTTGCGCACGCTTCTTGGCAACTTCGTCTACAGACGGCGCTTTCCCAGCCAAACTCGGTGCGCTTTCTTCCGTTTGATCTAAATCGTGGTCTTTCACGACGTATTTGACGGCTTTTGACAGCGCATCTACTACGTCATAGCCGGTGGACATGAACGCATCGCGCAGTTCGAGGACCTCGTTCGTGTAATCCTCGTTGAACTCCGCTGAGTTACGGTCAAAAACGGGATACGCTTCTTCCATAGCGGTCGCTGCCTGCTGAAGCGCGTTCATTTGGCGGTCTTGGGTTACGGTTTGCGTCATTTCTTGGCGCATTTCGTACTCAAGCTGCTCGCGCTCCGCCTTTCTGATCTCGCGTCTCAGGGCTACGGCTTTCTCTGTCTCGCCGTCGAGCACCATGTTCTGGTATTCGACTTCTTTCTCATCGAAATCGTAGGCTTCGGGCGCTTCTTCAGCTTTTTCTTTGGCAGCATTTATCTCATCAAGCTGCTTCTGTAGGGCTTTCTGCTTTGCAAGCACCTCATCGAGGCGGGCTTTAGGAACCATTTTGCTTTTTGCCGCTTTCTTAGGCGCGGGAGTAGGTTCTTCCGGTGCTTCTTCGGCTTCTTCTACCTCCTCTTCGACAGCTGCTTCGGTTTCTTCGGCTTCATCTTCGGCCACGTCCTCTTCGGGATCTTCGGCTTCAGGTTCTTCTTCCGATTCTTCGGCTTCAGCGACAGTGGGTTCCTCTTCGACAACGGTCTCCGGTTCCTCTTCCTGTGTAAAACTAAGGTCAAGTGCAGGCGCGTCGTCCTCTTCAGAACGATCGGCCCCTGGCATTACGTCAAAGTCCAGTGACTTGTCTTCGGTTGCTTCGTCTTTGGTGCTCATCTCAAAGTCCTATTGGGTTGGTTGGGTTGGTCCAGCTGTACGCGTAGCGCTTCTACCTTGCTTCATAGCTTCCGCAGCTATCTTGGCTGCGGCGGTAGTCTCACTTTGCCCTTGGCGGATTTCGTTGGTGGCAGCAGAAAGCTCTCTGCGGAGGGCTAGCTGCTCTTGGTTCATCTGGAGCTTCGCTTGTAGCTCAGCCAGACGGGCTTGCGGATTCACTTCCGCTACTTCCTGTACCTTCGCGACGTTTACGGCCGCTTCGGTCTGGAGTTTTTCGACTTCAGCTTGGAGCTTCATGGTCTCCAGCTGCAGGTTTTGCATCGCCAGCATCTGCTGTTGCTGCATGACCTGTGCCTGTTCTGGTGTTGGCGGTTCTTGGCCGGTCATTTGACGTATACGTTTGGCCAGTTCTCCCTTCTTCACTAGATGGCTGTACTGAATGATTGCGTCGTCAGGTATTGCGACACCTGCTTGGCGTAAACTCAGTGCTTCTGCGAACTGAGTCTCGTCGAAGCTGTCCCGCGCAGGGGCAGTGGAGACAATTACGTCGTATTCACCCAGCGTTAGGTTGTTGATGATGTCTCCTTCGGGCGACATCGTGTTCAAAACCAGCGGTTCGCGCGGTTGCATCGGGTCTTCTTCGTTCGTGACCTGAATAACGCGCTCTTCAGTGTAAAAAGTCTGAATTAAGTTCAGAATTTTCTCTGCTAGGTACTGTCTGGACTTCGCTAAATTGTCTAAAGGCACCTGAATCATGATCGCGCCGCGATTCTGCTTCGCTTGGATAGCAATTCCAGACACTTCGGCGCTATCTGTACCCAACATTGAGTCGTTGATGCCCGAAATCGCCTGAATATTCGCTGCTGCTTTCAGCCCAATGCGGTCGAGGCCGGTCGGGATCTGGTTAGGTTGTATTTTTGCCGGTGGATTCGTCCCTCGGTTGTACTCAAGCACCAATCCAGTCTCTGCGCCGTGCTCTTCGAGGTCATCGGCCGTCATACCAACGAGCGATCCGCTCTCAACCATCCA
>Ga0315330_10000461_pt1 | contig 25054 bp, 28 predicted proteins | sample M140m34915metaG_FD_203453 | JGI IMG/M metagenome (GOLD analysis project Ga0315330, IMG submission 203453) | Ammonia-oxidizing marine archaeal communities from Monterey Bay, California, United States - M1 40m 34915 | ecosystem: Environmental > Aquatic > Marine > Intertidal zone | place: USA...
TTATGTCTTTGTAAAAAGCAATAGACATCAAAAAAACAAATTACAATATCGAAATGGAATAGTTATGACTTTGCCTTACGGATCAAACTCTAGTATAACGATAAGTAAATACGCTGTTAAGGGATTAAAGAAAATTTATAAAAAAAAGATTGAGTATAAAAAAGCGGGAGTGATAGTAATGGGACTCGTTCCAAACAATAAAACACAACTCAATATCTTTGAAAAAGAAAATCCTAAACATCAAATACTTATGAAAACTTTGGATTTTATAACAAAAAAAGAAGGTTCTAGTAAAGTAAAATTAGCTAGTCAAGACCTTAAGAGAATTTGGAAAATGAAACAAACTAAGCTTTCTTCAAGATATACTACAGAACTAAACGAAACAATATCAATTAAAGGATGAAGAAAGAAAATAAGCTTGAATTTTTTATTCCAAAAAAAGAAAATGGATTGGGACAGTGGCTTGCTGAGGAAGGGATATCAGCAGGTTTTCCTTCTCCTGCAGATGACTTTAAAGAAACTAGAATAAGTCTAGACAGAGAATTAGTAAAAAACAAAGAAGCAACTTTTTACGCAAGAGTTAGTGGAGACTCAATGATTGGGGCAGGACTTGATGATGGAGATTTACTTGTTATAGATAGATCAAAGAATCCCGAAAATGGGAAAATAGCAATTTGCTTAGTAGACGGAGAGTTTACTGTTAAAAGAATAAAAAAGGAAAAGAATAAACTTTATTTAATTCCTGAAAACAAAAAATATAAGCCAATTGAACTAAAAGAAGAAAACGAGTTAATTATTTGGGGGGTTGTAGAATATGTAATTAAAAAAGTTTAATTATACATTTTTTTATAATATTCCTTATAATCACCGGATGTAACTCGATCCATCCAATTTTTATTATCTAAATACCACTTAACAGTCTTTTCAATACCTTCCTCAAACTGTAAAGATGGTTCCCAACCAAGTTCATTTTTAAGTTTTGAAGAATCAATCGCGTAACGAATATCGTGACCGGCTCTATCTTTAACATAAGTAATTAATTTATCAGAAGTTCCTTCTTTCCTCCCTAACAAACGATCTACGGTCTTAATGATTACTTTAATAAGATCTATATTTTTCCATTCATTAAAACCTCCAATATTATAGGTCTCTCCTAATTTACCAGAGTGGAAAATAACATCTATAGCTTTTGCATGATCATTTACATAAAGCCAATCTCTTACATTTTCTCCTTTTCCATAAACAGGTAGTGGTTTATTATTTAGTATATTATTAATAAATAGCGGAATTAGTTTTTCTGGAAACTGATACGAACCGTAATTATTAGAACAATTAGAAATTACAACAGGTAATCCGTAGGTATCCGAAAAAGCTCTTACAAAATGATCTGAAGACGCTTTAGAAGCTGAGTAAGGTGAGTGTGGATCATAATTTGTCTTTTCTGTAAAAAAACCTTCGTCACTCAATGAACCATATACCTCATCTGTAGAAATATGATAAAATAATTTATTCTTAAAATTATTTTCCCAATAACTTTTAGCCGCTTGTAGTAAACTAAGTGTTCCAATGACATTAGTTTGAGCAAAGGTAAAAGGATCTTCAATAGAACGATCTACATGAGACTCTGCCGCTAAGTGAATTACTGAATTAATATTAAAATCTATAAAAACTTGTTTTACTTTTTGAAAATCACAAATATCACCCTTGACAAAACTGTAATTTTCCTTTTGTTCAATATCTTTTAAGTTCTCCAGATTGCCAGCATAAGTTAACACATCCATATTTATAATATGATATGCTGGGTATTTATTTACAAGTAGTCTCACTAAATGTGAACCAATGAAACCAGCGCCCCCGGTTACTAATATGTTTTTCATGAATTAATTTTTATTTTTTCAATACAATCTTTTAAAGAATCTCTCCAGTAAGGAATTTCAATTTTAAAATCTGTTTTTATTTTAGATTTGTTCAGTACTGAATATTGAGGCCTTTTTGCCAATGTAGGATAGTCTTTTGTTTGTATCGGTTTAACTTTACAGTCTTGCGCTCCTATCTTCATTATCGAAATAGCAAAATCATACCAAGAAGCAACACCTTCATTGGAATAATGATATAAGTTTCCGTTTTCACTGATATTTACTGAAATGCCCCCGCATAGAATCTCCAAACAAGTTTTAGCCAAATCCCTTGCATAAGTAGGTGTGCCTACCTGATCAAAAATAACACCCAACTCTTCTTTTTGTTTCCCTAAGCGAAGCATTGTCTTTACAAAATTATTTCCATAAGATGAATATAACCATGAAGTTCTAATAACAATTGCATCAAGCGTACTATTTATTACTGCCAATTCCCCATTTCTTTTAGTCTCACCATACACGCCGATTGGACTTACGGAATCTGATTCATTATAAGGCATAAAATGATCTCCATTAAACACATAATCAGTTGAGATATGAATTAATTTTCCGTTTACGATATTTAGAGCATTAATAAGATTTAAAACTCCAATCGAATTTACATCTTCAGCAATTTCTGTGTTCTGCTCTGCTTTATCAACTGCTGTATAGGCAGCACAATTAATAACTGCATCGATATTGTTATCTATGATAAAAGATTGTAAAATATTAAAATTGCAAATATCCAACCCAGCACGATCTTTAAAAACAAGATCAAACTTTTTATAGTTAACTGCTAATTCTCTAATTTCTGACCCTAATTGACCGTTTGATCCGGTAATTAATATTCTCATATTTTATGATGTAAAAGGAGATTCAAATTCTGAAAAAAAAGGAAGTTCAGCATCTTTTTTTGAGACTATAACCTCACAATCTTCTATACCCCATTGAATGTTTAATTCTTTATCCTTCCATATGATACCAGCATCATGATCAGGAGCATAAGTATTATCTACTTTATAGGCAAAAGTAGCGCTGTCACTCAAAACCAAAAAACCATGAGCAAAACCTCTTGGCACAAATAATTGACGTTTATTTTCACCTGATAATAGTACTGAGATGTACTTTCCATAAGTTTTTGATTTTTTTCTAATGTCTACCACAACATCAAGAACTTCTCCTTCAATACATCTAACTAGTTTAGCTTGCTGAAAAGGCGGTTTTTGAAAATGAAGACCTCGCAATACTCCCTTAGATGATTTCGACTCATTATCTTGCACAAAAAAAGTTTTACCGACAACTTCTTCAAACTTCTTTTGGTTATAGGATTCTAAAAAATACCCTCTGGCATCTCCAAATACAGTAGGCTCAATTATAATTACATCAGATATTTTTGTTTTTATAAACTTCATTGTTTTTTAATCATATTTAAAAGATACTTACCATAGCCGTTTTTTTTCAAAGGCTGTGCTAACTTCTTTACTTGTTCTGCATCTATGTATTCCATTCGGTATGCTATTTCTTCTAAGCAAGCTACTTTTAGTCCTTTACGTTTTTCAATCGATTCTATAAATCGACCCGCTTCCAATAGAGAATCATGTGTTCCTGTATCTAACCATGCAAAACCTCGACCTAGTAATTCAACTTTCAAATTATTTTGAGAAAGATAAACTTGATTCACAGATGTAATTTCTAATTCTCCCCTATTTGAAGGTTTTATATTTTTAGCAATTTGAATCACGTCGTTTGTATAAAAATATAATCCCACAACTGCATAATTAGATTTTGGATTATCAGGTTTTTCTTCAATAGAAATTATATTTCCTTTATTATCAAATTCTGCAACACCAAATCGCTCAGGGTCCTTAACATAATATCCAAAAACAGTAGATTTACCATTTGAAATATTTTTTTTAGCATTTTTTAACATTCCTGAAAAACCAGAACCATAGAAAATATTATCTCCAAGTACTAAACACACATCTTTATTTCCGATGAACTCCTCTCCTAAAATAAAAGCTTGTGCCAAACCATCTGGAGTTGGCTGTTCTTTATAAAATAATTTTAATCCTAATTCATAACCATCACCCAACAATTTTTCATAATTCAGCAAATCTTCAGGTGTTGAAATAATTAAAATCTCTTTAATACCTGCTAGCATCAAAACTGACAATGGGTAATAAATCATAGGTTTGTCATACACAGGCAACAACTGTTTTGAAACTCCTTTTGTAATAGGATATAGACGAGTACCGCTTCCTCCAGCTAAAATTATTCCTTTCATAGTTTTAATTATAAAATTTGATGTCGTTTTAATTTATTACTGTAAAAACTTAATTGTCATAAATTATTAAAAATTTCGTTTGGGTAAATCTTTAAACCACTTTTCATAAAGTCTTGTTTCTGGAAAAACTATAGCCCAAGCTGTAATAAAAATTAATTGAAAGTCTAATAACATGGAACGATTTGAATGATACCAGATTTCTAATTCTCCTTTATATGGAGCGATTACTCTTTTATAAAAATCATGTGGATTTTCATTTTCAGATGCAACTGAGATTAAAGATTCTTCGTCTCTAAAAACTATTGAACCTATTCCTGTTAAACCTGGTCTTACATTATATATTTTTCCCTGAACATCATCTGAATACTTTTCAAAGTCAACTTGCATCTGTGGTCTCGGACCAACTATAGACAGATCACCAATTATAATATTTAGTATTTGAGGTAATTCATTTATTTTTGACTTTCTCAAAAAGGAACCAAAGGGTAAAACTCTCGGATCATTTTTCAGGGTTAAGCTCCCAGAACCCATATTTGCACTATTTGAGAGCATGGTTGCAAATTTTATTATTTTGAAATCTTTATTCTTATAACCTACTCTAGTTTGCAAATAAAACACCTTATGCTCTCCAGTTAATAAGAGTATAATAACTATTGGTATAAAGAGTGGCAATAAGGCTAAAAGTGCTAAAACTGATAATAATACATCAATAATTCTTGGCATAACTTACATTTTTTGGTCTAGATGTTTACCAGTTTCTATGTGCATGAAATCTGGAACATACTTTTTAATAACTTGGATTATATCTAATTTTTCTGATTTTGAATTACTAAAAATAGCATCAAAACTAGCTTCGACCTCTTCAAATGATATTTGAACTGTTAGTGTATTAATAAATCCAAGTGAATCATATTTTTTTATATTATAATCCTCTTCTTCCGTATAGAACTCCTCATATGTTTTTTCTCCAGAGGTATCTGTATTGAAAAAGTAAATAGGGTACTTCCCTAAATTACTATCAATATCATACTCTTTCGCTTCTTTTTCTGAATTCATATATATTGGTTCATATCCTTCTTCTTTTAAGAAATCTAAAGCAATGTCCTTAAAATAGATTTGATCTTTATGAAAATCTAATTTAGGGAAGAAAATATTTCCTGAGTCACCTAAAAATGTAGCCAATAAACAAATTTGACCCGATTGTTCTGGTGTCACAAAAAAACGTTTAATATCATATGGACACGAAAGTGGTTGTTTTTTATTTAGTCTATAAATGAATCCGTCTAATAAACTTCCATTGGAAAAAGCAACATTGGCAAATCTAGCAGTTGATACTCTGAAATTATTTTTTTTGGAAAGAATCAATTTTTCCATTAAGCTTTTTGAGGCTCCCATAATATTTACTGGATTGGCCGCTTTATCAGTAGAAACACTAAAAAAATAATTTGGTGGATTTCCTTCACAGAGGTTTAAAAGTTTGATAGCTCCAAAAACATTATTTTTAATAAGAGCTTCAACAGAAATTTTATCTTTTTCAGAACGTACATGTTTATGAGCTGAAAAATTTGAAACCACATCCCAAGTTTCCGATTTAAATATTTTATCAAATGTGGCACTCAATAAATTGACTGGATATGTTATGTATGTGGGGTTATAATCTAATAAGTTAGAACTTCTAAGATCTCTAGTTAATTCAGTTAAACCATTCTCATTAATATCTACTACGGTAATTTTTGAAGGTTTATATTTTAAAATTTGTTTTATATAGCTAGAGCCAATGGTTCCTGCACCTCCTATTATGAGAATTTTTTTATCATTAATTTGAGAATGTAAAAAATTCTTTTGTGCTGTTAAGTCCTCTAAAAAAGAATTTATTTTAATATTACGAACCCTGGCAGAAAGCAATTTACTAATATTCATTTATTCTATTATTTCATTAACAATTTCAATTAATTTTTCACAAACGTATTCAACACTTTCAATGGAGAGATCATTATATATTGGCAAAGAAATCTCATTCTTATAAAGGTTGTAAGATGATGGGAAATCTTTTATATCTAATCCAATACTTTTAAAATACGATAGCATTGGAAGTGGAATATAATGAACATTAACACCTATATCTATAGAAGCTAACCTACTTATCAATTCATCTCTTTGCTGTTCTTCAAAACCTTCAATCCGTAATTGATATAAATGACAGGATGATTTTCTGTTATCAACAGAAAACGTTGGTAATATAGCCCATGAATGTTGAGATAAAATAGAATTATATTTTAAAAATATTTGCTCTCTTTCTGGTAATAAAATATTTTTATATTTTATTATTTGAGCCAATCCGATAGCTGCATTAATATCTGGCATATTTACTTTTAATCCATTGGTAGTTATGTCATATTTCCAACCTCCAAGAGCATTTTTTTGAAAGGCAGTTTTATTTTGTCCATTTAATGATAATAATTTTAATTCACTAAGTATTAGATTATCTTCTTCTTTGTTGAAAATTTTAAAAGTTATTGCACCTCCTTCACCCGTGGTAATATTCTTAACTGAATGAAAAGAAAAAACACTAAAATCTGAAAAAAGGGGTGTAGGAACTTCATTAATTAAAGAACCTATTGAATGTGCTGCATCTGAAATGACGATAGGTCTACCTATTTTTCTTTGAAAATCTGTTTTTGGATTAAATTTACTTCTAACACTTTCTTCACTTAGAAGTTTATTAAGGGAAATATAATCAACAGGAAGACCACCTAAGTCTACTGGCATAATTGCTTTTGTATTTTTAGTGATGGCTTTTTCAACTTCGTCAATATTGATTGTAAAGTCACTGCTAACATCAACAAAAACGCATTTAACACGAGAGTTAATTACCGAAAATGCTGAAGCTGCATAAGTATAAGTAGGTACTATAATCTCATCATCTTCATCTAGGTCTAACCACCTAATTAAAAGCAGCATTCCTGAGGTCCAGGAATTTACACATATGGTTGAGCTTGTTTGGCATAATTCGGTTATTTCATCTTCTAATAATTTAACTTTAGGACCTGTTGTAAGCCAGCCAGTTTCATTTAAGCAAGAAAGAACTTCTTGATTTACATCTTTATCAATTAATGGAAGACAAAATGGTATTTTCATTTTTTAAATTTGATTTATAATTCTTTAATTAATTTTAACATATTTCTATTTGGGAAAGTGACAAAATCATAATAGACAGTATAACCATTTTTTTTGTAAAATTTTAAAACACTATCGTTAGAATATTCATCAGTTGTTAAAGTTATAATGTTAACACCTTTTTCTCTAACTTGAATTTCAAATTTAGTCAATAAATTTTGTCCAATTCCTAATCCGCTTTGATCTGGTGAAACACCAATAGAAAGTAGTTCTGCATAATTACCTTTATCACTTAAAACATTTCCTTTTCCTAAATTTTTAAATAATCTGATCAGAGCGACTGGTTTTGTAAATAGTAAAATCAGTGCTTGATAAAAGTAAGCACCTAAATTTGAAAAAATTAATTTTTTATTAAATCCTTTTGAATTCAGACATCCAACAGCAAATCCTAAAATTTTTTTTGTTTCATTATCAATAGCACATATGGAAATAGCTTCTTTACTTTTCGAACAACTTTTGTAATAGGTTTTAAGAAATGAATATCCTAGGGTTGTTAGAAAGAAGTTTGGGAAAGATTTTAAATGAATTTTCGCGATATGACCCGATTGATCTACTGTTGATTTTATATATTTTATCATTTACAAGAGTATTTTTTTAATCATCCCTTATATTTTATCAATTAAATACACTATTTTTTTAAATTGTGTTTGTATACTATAATTAAATCCTATTGACTTTGAATTTTTTTTACAATTAACTAATAACTCATTACTTTCAATTAATCGACTTAATTTATCATTTAGTTCATGATAATTACCGGCCTCATAGTAGTAACCCAGATTATTCTCTTCTATTACATCTTTTAACTCTCCTTTTAGTGAAGAAATTACAGCTAGACCACATGAACTATAATCATAAAATTTATCTGGCATATCAACATTTGATCCCTTCCCATACAGAGCTAAACCAATATCACAAAAGTTGTACAATCTAGCTAATCTTTCTGCTGACAAGTTGCCTAAAATATAGACGTTTTTCAAATTATTTTTAGTTATTTCATTTAAGAGATAATCCTTCCCTTCACCTGAACCTGCAATATAAAAATCTATGTTTTTATCTTTAAAATATATTGAAGCCCTCACCAAAGCTTCAACATCATAATTATCTCCCTGCATACCCAAAGAACCTGCGTACACACATTTTATATTGTTATTTTTTAAATTTTGTTTAATATTTTCAATATCAAAGCTAGAATCCGTAGACCACTTGTTCATCATTAGAACATCAACCCCATTATATATTAATTCATTTGGAATACCCTTTCTAGAAATAGATTTAGCAATGTTTAAGTAATTTTTTCCCAATGCAATTACTCCATCAGCTTTTAGATAGTTTTTTTTTCTTAAAAACTTAAAAAAAATTACGACTGGCTTAATTAAAATTTTCTTATAACCTGATAACACCTTTTCAAAAAGTTCAGGCCACTCATCCATTAAATCTAATATTAGCTTAGACTTGTATTTCTTAGCTAAAATTCTAGCTAAAAATCCTGTAAATTGAGAGGGATCTGCAGCTATAATCAAATCAATATGCTTTACTTTTTTTAATCTGAAATATAGATTTATACAGAAAGTGATTTCAAATAATAGTCGATTTAAACTTATATTATTTCTATAATTCTTTGAACTAATTAATTCCACCTTAAAATTATCGTACCCTGTGTTGTACTCTTTTTCTCTATTCTTTTTAAAATGATGAGAAAACTTTGAAGTATACCAAACTACATCATGATTTTTTTTAGCTAATGTTTCTCCTAACAAAATATTTCGATACTTCCTCCATCCTTCATTAGGTAGAGGGCCGTATGGATTAATTAATATAATTTTCATTTTTTTTATAAAATAAATTCTGAAATAAAACTATTACTTCCTGCGTTAATACCACCAATAAATCTAGAAACAAATGCAAAAAATGCAAATATAAAAAGAACAAAACGCTTAAATTTATTAAATGGCATGTAAACATTTGCAATAAGGCATAAATAAAATGCAGTTTCTAAAAATCTAGCAGCTAAAACAGGTTGTAAAAAAATGAAAATAATTCCTAATATTAAAAAACCCTCTCCCAATTTCATGAGTTTATAGTTAAAATTTTCTGACTTTTTCATTTTATAGAAACAAAATAAAAAAGGAATCCCAAAAAGAAAGCTTTTAAAGAATTTCATTTCAGTATCAAGTAAATAATCAAAAATTCTTGATTGTCCAAAAAAATATGAAAGAGGAAAAAATATAACAAACAAAATTGGTAGATAAAATAATTTTCTATTTATTACCACTATAAGGGGTAAAAGATGAGAAAGAAAACTTAAAATTAATTTGATTAATTTATTTTTATTGTTTAACAAAATTAGGATTAAAATAAAAATAGATAAACTATATCTAAACATATTTAAGTCCATAGCAAAAAAAGAACCAACCAAGACTAATAAAACATCTCTTTTTTTACCTAATTTTAATAAAAAAACATATTTAATAATAAATAATATTGCAGATACACAAACGAAAAAAATAAGGAAATCAAAACCAGAAGACAAATTCATCTTATCTCCAATAACTGTTAATAAATCAAAAATAAAATTATTGCTAATTATTGACTTTATTGAAAGATCTCTAGTTAAATTGTGATGAGCAGCATATTTAACAAAGACATATGTATCAGGTGCATAAAAAGTAAAAAGCTGAAAATAAAAAAAAGTAAATAATGATGATATTAGAAATAAGAAATCAGTAATTGAAAAATTATTTAATTTTACTTTATGCTGAACATTAAATTTTACTTTCTTTCTCACAAAAGTTTATTTTCTATATAAAAAATTTATAATTAGACTCGTAAATATAGCTGCAATACTCATAAAAACAATAAAAACGCTATTGGTTAAAGTTATAAAACTACCAAATTCGTTAATCACTGTTAAATAAAATAAAACAAAGAAAAGTCCAATTAGGGAATGTCTAAATGAAATTCCATTTAATAATTCCTTTCTAATCAACAAACTACTCAAGTTAAGGCCTAAAGAAAGTAATCCAACTGAAATAGCAAATAGAAAATAACCCTCAAAAAATGAGCAAATTACTAAAATTAATAGTGTTGTAATTAATTGATAAACTATTCGATCCTGCTTTGCTAAACTTCCATCAAAAATCAGATTAAGTTGCTTAAATGAAAATAATAAAACAATAAATCCATTAATATACTTAAACATCAATACATAATTTGAATAATTTACCGGACCAATTAATTCTGCTATTTTAAAATCAAAAAAAGGTAATATTATTAAAGGGCTTTGTAAAAGCAGTGACTTGACTATATTTAAACCATTTTCCGAATATTCAAATGATTCAAAATTTTTCCATTGAGGAATAATTACAGAAAAAAGAATTATAACTATAATTATAACTATAAAAAGTAAAATCAACACATTAAGAACTAAACATAATGGTAATAAAATTGCAAGCAATATTAAATAATATAAATAGTTTTTTCTATTATTTTTAGTAAGTAAGATGTAAGATGTTATAGAGTTTAAGAACAAAATAATTGCAAGTACTAGAGTTAGTATAGTATCTAAACCGTTGTATATATAATATAGAATTGGAAATACAAAAATGAGTATCAACAAAGGAATTATTTTAATTCCAATTATTTTATGTCTATTCTTAATATAAGTGAATCCTAAAAAAATAAGTGAAAAATAAGAAGTTAAACCTTGAAATAAAGGTAATCTTAACTGAACTTGTTCAAACCCTGAAAATTTTAGTATATATGTAAAAATAATTATACCTAACAATGGAGGCAAAAATGTAAGACCCCTCACGATTAAATTATCATCTATTTTAATCATTTTTTTATAAAATTATTTAGTACAAGTACAAAAGTAAGTTTATAAAGACTTTTTTGTTGAGACATGATAACCAGCAGTAAAATTATTTTGTTTAAAAATACTTTCCCATAAAAACAAAATATAGGATTTAAAATTAAAAGTTGTATATAAATTGATTATAATTATTTCATTAACGCTAAAATTATAATGATAGAATAATTAGAAGGTTAGATTGGTTTAGTCCTTAAATTCATAAGCCAGCAAACCTATCTGACATAATGAGTTTCTAATCTTAAAATGATTGTTGTAAATACTTTTGCCTGTTGTGCCTGCTAAACCGCTCCAATGCGGAAATTCCGAACATATAGCTGTTTTATTAATATTTTGCAGCTTTCGAAAAAAGACCGATTCCAAGAATCCACTAACATCATTATTACATTCTTCAATTGAATTTTCCAAATGTTCCTTATAAAATTCAATTGATGTTTTATAAAAAATAGTACAAACAAATGAGAATATTTCACGAACAAAAGGGGGGTGATAATAATAAAATATATTTTTTTTATTATTAATTATGGGCATTACCTCGTCAATGTTATCAAAAATATAACGAGGTGATATTTTTGTAAATCCACCTGCATTTTTAACTAATACAGAGTTAGAAATCATAAAATTCGTAATCTGCATTTCTCCTTGCGATTTACCATATTTTCGGACGTCGGAGATTTTTTGTTGAAACAATAATTGCTCAATGATAATTCCATTTTTGTCATAAAAAGAAATTTCTTTTTCAGAAAGTATTTTTGTATTGGAACCATCAACTAAAACAATTTTATTAAAATATTTTTTTTCAATAATATAAAACAATGCTTTTCTAGCTTCTTGGAGTCTTAAATCTTCATTAAGTAAGGCATTGGAGGAATTTGTATAAGTTTTAGTTACGTTCGGTAAAAACAAAGGGTAGTTATTAATCAATTGCATTTTTTTATTAAGGTTTTATGAATTTTAATTTATTATAAATAAATTGGAATTAAATGATATGGTTTTGCTCTATAAAATTTTCATTAAAAATAATTATACAAAAACTTCACGTTTAACTAAATCTAAATAGATTGAGAAGCTTATTTCCCACAATAAAAAATAATCTATATATATTCATTTGGAAAACTTTAAAATAACTGAAAGTTTCAAAATCATTTTCGTGAAATGAATAACCATTTTCTAATAAATATTTTTTAGTACTAGGAAGCCATTTTCCCTTGACGATACCATGTTTATAATTAATTAATGTTTCTTTTACAAAATAAAAATCAACGTTAAAAGAACGTTGATTTCCGTCTTTTTCAAATTGCCATGCATTTTCTCCAGATTTAAGAAGACTTAATAAGACTTCTTTTCTAAATAAATTCAAATGAAGGGCAGTTTTATATTTTGTTTTTTTATTAAACTTAGATAATTTACTATTATAAAAAATTCCTTTATCAAAAGGATTTTTTTTAAATGATACGGAATCTAATTTATTATCTATAGTTAATTTAAAAATTTCAAGAACCTCAGAGGTATTAAAATAGGTGATAAAAGTGTCATCATAAATAAAAAAAACTCTTTCTTCTTTGATTAATTTAAGACCTTTTATTAGCGAATCTGACCAATTTAAATCTTCTCCAACTTTAAGGTCCTGAACACGTTTATCATTACTCTCTTTTAAGTTATTAAGTAAATAAATTTTAAATTTATTTTTAGGAATAATATTAAATAAATGATCAATACATGGCTTCCAAGTTGGTTCAAATCTATCACATGATAAAATTATAATAGCTATTTCATGCATTTTAATTTGTGTTTTTATTTCTTTAAGTTATAAAAATCTATAATTTTTTTACAAATGAAATCTATTTGATCATTTGTCAATTTTGAAAAAGAAGGTAGCCATAACCCAGAAATTCCGATCTCGTTGGATACAGCATGCTCTCCTTTCAAATTATAAGCTAGTTGTTTGTTAATTGGTGGATACATTATTCTTGAACCTATATTATTTAATTTCAAAAAAGCCATTAAATCGTCTCTTTTTTCAGCTCTGACATCTATAAACCAAGGAGTAGTATTTTGTAAATCTTGATCAAAAAACTGAACCTCACTGGTACTTGAAAGGTTTTCTCTATATCTTGCATATATTTCTTTCATTTTATTTATGCGCCAATCTAATTTACCCATTTGAACTATCCCAAGAACTGCTTGAATATCTGTAAACTTGAAATTAAAACCTATCATTTCATGCACATCATTACCACCACCTGAACGTCCAAAATCTTTTAGTCTTGAAACATTGTGCGCTAACTCATCATCATCTGTAATAATAGCTCCACCTTGACCAGTAGAAATAATCTTAGGTGCTGAAAATGAAAAACTTCCAGCGATTCCTTTTCTTCCTTGATGAATTCCATCTGGATAAAAAGAACCTAAAGCTTGTGCACTATCTTCAAGAAGTATAAGATTATTATGCTTACAATAGGAAACAATCGCATTAATATCAGCAGGATATCGACCATTTGCATTCATTAAAAAGACTGCCTTTGTATTTGACGAAACATTTTTCTTGATTTCTTCTAGAGAAATACAAAGTGTCTTTGGGTCTACATCAATAAACTTAGGCTCAGCACCAAACATTTTTAAAGAATTAGGTGTTGCTACCATCGTATAATTTGGCACTAAAATTTCGTCTCCCGCTTTGATTCCCGCTGCCATGGCCATAATAGTAAGACTGATAGTTCCATTGTTAACAACAAAACAATGCTTAGCTCCGGTAAATTCTTTTATAAGGTCTTGAAATTCAAAAGTTTTTTTAAATTCTGTGACCCAGCCACCTTCACCCATATATTTGTTTAAGGCTTCCTGCTCCTGGTTATCAAACCAAGGTTCCATTTGATTAATAAAATTCATGTTTTTTAAAAGTTATAGGTTATATTTATTAAATTAGAACATATTGGTAATTTGACACTAATTACTTTCTAAGTTTTTAAAATTATTTTTTGCTTTCCTAGAATCAATTTTCTTCACTGCAATAGCAGGATTCCCTTTGTAAATAGTCCAAGGCTCACTCTTTCCGTAGAACAAACTTCCAGCAGTAATCAACACACCTTCTTCAAGAACACTGCCAGGGAGTATAATCGAATTAGTCCCAACATTTGAAAAACGTTTCATAATAATTGGTTTTATAATTTGAGTGCCTTTTAATTTTTCTGGTATTAATGCTCCAAATAAACCAGAGCTATCAAATCTATCAGAACCACATATGAGTCTTGCTCCTGCCATTATATTATTAACCCCTTCACAAATAAAAGAAGCTTTAGAGCCGCCAATAATGGTCACATAAGGGGAAATATGAGTGTATGACCCAATATTTGCATTTACAGTACAATAGACGCCTTTATCGATTGCTATATGATTACCTAAAATTGGTTTAATTTTAAATTCAGCGTCTTTATGAATAAATATATCTTTTGAATTATTCATATTTCACTTTATCTACTTCGACACTTACAAAAGGGCCATTTTTAGCTTCTATAATTTTTGTATTATCCTCAAGAATTTTATAACCATGACCACCATATGCCATAATAGCCATATCTCCTTCTTTTAGAATAACTTCTTCAATAAAGTTCATTTCTTGGTCGAAAATTGTTGCCAGCATAGATCCAGATTTTACATAAACCATTTCCTGTGTAATATTTGCTTCCCTTGAAACTATGTTATGCTTATGTTTTGCTAGGTTTTTACCATTTTGATACCACCAACTTCCTACTTGAATGAATAGACTGTTATCTGTAATAAAATTTAGTCCTTCTACCCAATCTTCATCTTTGTAAACTAAACAAAGTAGATTTCCTTTAGAATCATTAATTTTTCTCATATTTATTGTTTTTATTTATCTCTATTTGATAAAATTGGATCTTTAATTGGCCAATTGATATTAATTTTTTTGTCATTCCACTTGTAGGTGAACTGTTTATCGTGATCATTATAAACGTCATCATATGCTAATTTATAATTATAAACAGCATAGTCAGACGTTACTAAAAATGCGTTTCCAAAACCTGGTGGCATTAATATCATTTCAGGATTTAAATGATTTAGTATAAAACTGTCATGTTGTAAGAAAGTTGGGGAATTTTCTCTACAATCCACAACAACTTGATAAATTTCTCCGTATAAACATTCTACTAATTTATATGAATCAAAATCACCATGAATTCCTCTTAATACTTTTGCATTATTATGAGCATTTTTACTATGCACAAAATTAAGGCTCGGAGTAAACTCTTCTTTGAAAAAGGAATCTAAATAATCTGTAAATAAGAAACCTCTATTATCTTTAAATACATCTGGTGTAATTATCTTGACTTCAGGAAAAATTGAAGAAGATTTTAATTTAAAATCGTTATACATATTTATTTAAAAATTAAATTAATCAAATCCGTAATCATTATGAGCTAAATCATAATCAACCATTATTTTAATAAGCTCGTCTATGTTAGTTTGTGATTCCCAGCCTAGCACTTTTTTTGCCTTAGACGCATCTCCTAATAATAGTTCTACCTCAGCTGGCCTGTAGTATTTCGGGTTGATTTTAACCAATACTCTACCATCATTATCGTCAATCCCTATTTCATTTTCACCTTCACCTTTCCAAGATATAGTTATTCCAACATGCTTAAATGCTTTTTCAGTAAACTCTCGAATCGTATAGCATTTGCCTGTAGCCACAACCAAATCCTCAGGCTTGTCTTGCTGGAGCATTAGCCACATCATCTCAACATAATCTTTGGCATAACCCCAATCTCTTTTAGCATCAATATTTCCTAACTGCAAAACATCTTGTTCTCCTGTAGATATTTTAGCAACAGCCTGTGTTATTTTTTTTGTAACGAATGTTTGACCTCTTCTTGGAGACTCATGATTAAACAATATACCGTTACATGCAAACATATTATAAGATTCTCTGTAATTGACGGTAACCCAATATGAATATAGCTTTGCTGCACCGTATGGTGATTTGGGATAAAATGGAGTTGTTTCACTTTGTGGTTCTGTTCCAGGTAAACCTCCAAATAATTCTGAAGTAGAGGCCTGATAGAATTTAGTATTCACACCGGTATCTTTAATAGCATCTAATAATCTTATCGTTCCAATAGCATCAACTTCTCCGGTATATTCTGGAACATCAAAAGAAACTCCAACATGTGATTGTGCAGCTAGATTATAAACTTCATCAGGCTTAATCTTTGAAATTAAAGCATGAAGATTACTTGAGTCAGTCAAATCTCCATGATAACTTTTAAAGTTTTCGTGATTCCAATATTTTTTGGGTATTCTTTTACTAGTAAAAACAGAAGACCTTCTAATTATGGCATGAACTTCGTATCCTTTGTCTAATAATAACTCTAATAAATAGGATCCATCTTGTCCTGTTACACCTGTAATAAATGCTTTTTTCATTTTTTTTTATAATTTACTTATTGAAGTATATTTATTTCAATGATTTTATTTCTTTTCTAAGTCCACTCGAGGAAAATCGATGATCTCTAGAATTGTAATAGATTTCTATTCCTTTTTCTTCACAATACGTTCTACCCGTATAGTTTTTATCTTTATACTCATCACCAATGATTCGAACATCGAGTTTAAAAGAACGTAAAATATCTTCTAAATCTTGTTCCGACACGTACGGTACAATTTCATCGATGTGCTTGGAGCCTTTGAGCTGAATATACCGCTCTATAATCGACTGTGAAGGTCCATTTTTTTCAGGACGATCAATCGAAGGGTCTAACTGCAAGCCAACGATTAAATAATCACACTGACGTTTTGCTTCTTCCAGCATCTTTACATGCCCGGCATGAAACAAATCAAATGTTGAAAAGGTGATTCCTACTTTCATAATTTATATTTTTTCTCGACTACCAACAGTAGTCAGGTTTATTTTGTTTTTTTAAAACTCACAGACCGGCCTTCCTTTTCTTCCCAGTCCTTTTCTTGTCTTACTATTAGGTTTGTGTTCCAGCCCCCTTTAATAGTGTTTAACTGGATATCATGCTTTTTAGAAAAAGACAAAAGAGCGTTGACATCTTTTGGAAAACACGTTCCTCCATAACCGAGCTTTCCATCATGCCCTGGAACATTTAAATGGCTGTCCCCAATTCTACCATCAGAAACAAAACCCTTTAATGCATCTTCCCAATTGGCTCCAATTTTATCACATAACAGTTTAAACTCGTTCATGATGCTGACTTTGGTAGCAAAAAAAGTATTGTTCATATATTTTGTGATCTCTGCTGTTTTTGAATCAGTTTGAATAATGTTTTTAATTTTAAACCTCTCGTTAAATAAGGTTTTTGCTTTTTCTGTTAAAGACAACTCCCCACCTAAAATAATTCTGGATTGAGTAAGCATGTCTAATTTTGCGGTTCTTTCAGTAAGAAATTCAGGAGAAAAAATGATTTTAATATTTGAATATTTTTTAGACAACCCCTCTGTAGTACCTGGCAGAACAGTAGATTTTAATATATAAACTGGCTTACTTGTAGCATTTTCAAATACACTTTTAACGTATGATAAATCTTGAGATCCGTCCTGGAACATCGGCGTTGGTACGCAAATAAACACAAAATCACAAGAGTGCACAGACTCCAGACCGTTTAAACTCTTTAAAGGATCTGTATCATACACATATAAATCAGCAACAGTTGAAAAAGCAAACGAAATGGCTTCACCTACAAACCCGTTTCCAATGACACCTACTTTAAATTTTTTCATTAAAATATTAATTTATTTTTTTAAACGAGTTTTAATTTCTGTACTTGAAAAACGATGCTCCCTTGAGTTATAGTAAATTTCTATTCCTTTTTCTGTGTAGTACTCTTTTCCTGTGAAATCAATAGTTTTATATTCCTCTCCAATTATACGAACATCTATTTTAAACGATCGCAGTATGTCCTGGACATCTTGCTCTAAAACATAGGAAATAATCTCATCCACATACTTGGATCCTTTTAATTGAATGTATCTCTCAATAATGGATTGCGCGGGTGCATTTTTATTAGATCTATCAAGTGATGGATCTAGTTGAAGGCCTACAATTAAATAATCACATTGTTTTTTTGCTTCTTTTAACATCATCACATGTCCGGCGTGTAATAGATCAAATGAGGAAAAAGTAATTCCTACTCTCATAATTTTATTTTCTTTAAGAATCTCAATAGTATTGTTTTATTTTAAAATCGTAATAATAATCACGCTTCTTGTTTACTATTAAAAATGGCTTCGCCAAAAAGTCACAATTTAATGTGCAAATTTAATGTAATTTTTAATAAATATTAAGCCTCAAAAATAGTTAGTGACTTTTGTTTTAGAGACTTATTTGAAACAAAAAAACTAACTTTTCTTTTTATTTTTAACTCAATTTTTGGAGATATTTCATCCAAATATTCTTTATTTATATTATCTCCAACAATTAAAATTTCTATAAGTCCACTATCTATTCCTTTAGCATAATCTCCAAGAATCATAATTTTTTTTACATCTCCAGTCCTGTTATAAATCGTTTCTAGAATTTCTTCAATACCCAGGTGCTTATGGACTATTTTTTGAATAATTTTAAAAAGAGGGTGGGAAGCGTTGGCCTTATAAATAACTTTATTGTTTTCACTATGCTTTTCTAAATAGCCCGCAGAAGACAAGTTGTTTAATTCTTTTCTAACAGAATTAGTGGATTCTCCAAACTCATTGGCAAGACTATTTAAATACCCCTTATTGGCAATATTTAAAAAAAACTTGATAAGAAGTCTTAATCTAGTTTTGGATGTAATCAGTGATTCTAACATATAATAAGTTACAAAAGTACTTGATTTTTTTATAATAAAAAATCATAGTTTTACATTTATTCTATTTTAAATGAAAAAAACTGTTTTAATCACTGGAGCCGCTGGATTTTTAGGATCACATTTATGCGATTATTTCCTGTCAAAAAATCACAAGGTAATAGGGATAGACAACCTAATAACGGGTAATTTAAAGAACCTGTCTCACCTTAACTTAAATATAGATTTTCAGTTCAAGGAAATTGACATCACCCATGATTTTAACATAGAGGATTCTGTTGATTATATACTGCATTTTGCCTCGCCAGCTAGCCCAATTGATTATTTAAAAATTCCACTGGAAACTCTTAGAGTAGGGTCTTTAGGAACTGAGAATGTTTTAAAAATAGCTTTAAAAAATAATGCTCGTATTTTAATTGCTTCCACTTCAGAAGTTTATGGTGATCCTTTGGTTCACCCACAGCCTGAAGAATATTTTGGCAATGTAGATCCTGTTGGACCAAGAGGCGTTTATGATGAGGCCAAGCGGTTTCAGGAGGCTTTAACCACCGCTTACCATACCTTTCATGGACTCGATATAAGAATAGCAAGAATATTCAACACTTACGGCTCTAGAATGAGAGTTAATGACGGAAGAGCAATTCCGACCTTTATGGGACAAGTTTTAAGAGGCGAGAGCTTAACTGTGTTTGGAGATGGCTCTCAAACCAGATCTTTTTGCTATATAGATGATATGGTTGAGGGAATTTATAAGCTTTTAAATTCAGACTACAACAAGCCTATGAACTTAGGAAATCCTGAAGAAATAGCTTTGATTGACTTTGCAAAAGAAATTATAGCTATGGGCGGTGGTGATAATAAAATAGTTTTTAAAGCTCTTCCTGTCAATGATCCTGTTAAAAGAAAACCCGATATAACTAAAGCAATGAAAATTTTAAATTGGCAACCCCTTGTTTCAAGAAAAAAAGGACTAGAAAATGCTTTCAATTATTTTAAGAGCTTAACTTTGGAAGAGTTAAATAAAAAAGATAGTAGATTTGCATAAACACTTATTAAAAACAATTGTGAAAAAACATCGTCTAATTAATTTACTAAAAATCTTTATTCTCTTTTTTTCAATTGATTCTTGTTCTTACCCAGAAATTTCAAGAGATGAGCTGATTTATGATAACGATTTTGAAAGTGGAAACTTAATTGAAATTGATGGTAAAGCTACTTCTACTTATAACAATACTACAGTTCTAGGGGATTTTAACAACGATGGTTTTACCTTACATTTAGAAAATACAGGGGAACACGATTATGTTTTTATTTCTTTTGATTTATATATTCATGGTACTTGGGATGGGAATTTTAATGGATTTCCTGAAAATGATAAACCTGATAAATGGATTATGGAACTAAACCCAGATATGAACTTAATAAAAGACAATTCTAGTGACAGGTTTATAACCACATTTTCTAACAGCCCTTGTTTTTCAAATTATTGTCTAAGACAGTCCTACCCTGAAAACTATCCTTTTGAAAATAATCCAAAAACTGGAAACAGTGAAGTTGATCTACCAGAAATTTGCAAAAACTCATTTTTTGGTAGCAACTCAACCTTATATAAAATTGAAAAAGGATTTAGACATTCAGGTAATGCAGTTGTAATAAGATTTTATGATGAACTTTATCAGCCTAATGCAGTAGATAAAGACGGGATAGTACAATCTAAATGTGATGAGAGCTGGTCTTTAGACAATTTAAAAGTAAGAGTAATTTCCTATAACTAATGAAATACAATTTCTTCTTTTTTTTATTATTTACATTTTTTATATCATCCTCTCAAACAATTAATCTTAACGAGTCGTATTTGACCAATTACTTAAGAACCTCACAACTACTAGGAAATTTTAAAAGTGAGGTGTCTTTTACCTTAAGACCCTTTGACATTGGCAAAAATGGATTAGAAATAAATAAAGAAACTTTTGATACAGAAAAATACGCTCCTACAGTACTGAGCTTTTTTAAAAAAAAGGGCAATATAAAAATTCTTCCAATAGATTATAATATTGAATTCAACAGTCGTCACCCCTATAATAGAAATAACGGATCTATGATTCCAAACCGCGGGTATCAACACATACTAAGTGCAGGGATTTATGCAGAAATTGGCCCCTTATCTATTCAACTAAAACCTGAATATTTATATTCACAGAATAGAGATTTTGAAGGGTTTGGAGAAGGACCTAATGGTCATTATTCAGCTATATGGGCAAAAAGATACGGATTATGGAATTATATAGACATGCCTGAACGATTTGGTGAAAAAAGTATTGGTGAAACTTTGATAGGGCAATCTAGTATCAGGTTAAATTTTAAAGGGCTAAGTCTTGGAGTTTCCAATGAAAATATTTGGTGGGGACCCTCGATTAGAAACAGCATCATGATGAGTAATCATGCCAGAGGATTTAAACACATTACTTTTAATACAACCAAACCCTTAAAAACTAAAATCGGAAATTTTGAGTGGCAAGTTATTTCAGGTAGATTAGAATCTTCAGGGTATTTACCTGCAGGTTCTGATATGCAGCACGCGGGAACTAATATTTATGTGCCAAAAATAAATCAACTGGTAGAAACGGATGATTGGAGATATCTTCAGGCTCTTTCTATTACCTATTCTCCAAAATGGGTTTCTGGATTATCACTGGGTTTTATTAGATGGGTACATATGTACTCTGCATTAGTTCAAGGAAAATATTGGTGGATAGAAGGTAGTCCAACATGGTTTCCAGCATTTAGCAACTTATTTAGAAAAAATGATAAATCTTTTGATTATGAGATTCAAACTAATCAAGCCGCTGGAGTATTTTTAAGATGGTTATGGAAAGATTCTAAGGCAGAAATTTATGTAAGCTATAATCACAATGATTCTAAGAATAATATTAGAGATTTATTATTGGATTCTGATCACAGTAGGGCCGTTACAGTTGGATTGCAAAAAATTTTTAAAATTAGTAATGATGATTTTTTATTTTCATGGGAATGGACACAAATGGAGCAAACCGCTTCTAGACTTTTGAGAAATGCGGGGTCATGGTATGCGCACGGTTATTCTTATGACGGGTATACCAACAAAGGAGAGGTTTTAGGCGCTGGAATAGGCCCGGGAAGTAATTCACATTACTTTGCACTATATAGGATTAGAGATAAAGAAAAACTAGGGATAGCACTAGAGATTATAGATCAGGACAATGATTTTTATCACGAGGCTTTTGCTTCAGCTCAAGATCCAAGACGTTACTGGAAGGATTTCAATCTACACGTAAATTTTTCTAAAAAATATAAAAATCTGTGGTTATCTTCAAATCTTATGTACTCAAGAAGTTTAAATTATCAGTGGGATTTAGATGATACGGCTACTGAATATTATCATCCAGGAAATGATGTGAATAATTTTCATATGACCTTAAAATTAGCCTACTTAATTCCTATGGCTAAGTAAAGTTTTGAAAACCTCAAAGTACTCACTGGCAACAAAATCCCAATTATATTTTTTAGTAATTCCATTTACAGATTCATTCCTGAGTTTATCCATTAAAATATTTTCTTTTTCACAATAATCAATTTGGTTAGTTACAGATATTAGTTCTTTTTTAAAAAACAACCCAAACTTTCCATTTTGAAGCATTTCTCGATTAAATACTGTATCAAGAGCTAGGATAGCTGATCCGTAAGCCATGGCCTTAATCATAGTTGGGTTAGTGCCACCAAACTCATGGCCATGAACATAAACATAACAGTTGTGGTACAATTCAGCTAATAGATCTTGATCCTTAACATAACCTGTAAAGACTAATCTTTCATCTTTAATATTTTTCAAATTTGATGCATAAGAATCTTTGTAAGGAACATCTCCAACAATAACTAATTTCTTTTTTGAACTGGATTTTAAAAACCCTTTAATAATTAAATCGGCATTGTTATCAGGTATTAACCTTCCTATAATCAAGTAATATTCCCTTTGTTTTAAATTCCATTTGTTTATGAGTTCAGGATTTTTTGATTTTCTAAAATCAGCTCCATAAGCAATAACTTTAGAATTTCTTTTAAAAAGATTCAGATAAACTTTTCTCATTTCATCAGAATCATTAATTATTTGATCGTAAAAAAGAGTGGCCATTTTTGAGGCCCACTTAAAATAAATTGACCCCAAACCTTTCCATTTTGGCCTTAGCCATTCCAGACCATCAACATTAATGGCAGTTGGTATTCTAAATAATTTTGTAATTAACCCAAAAGGACCATTAGCCGAGTTGACCACTAGTAGCACATCAGTATTTGAAAAACACGAATGAATAATCGATAAAAAAGAGTGAATAGGTTGGGATAATATTTTTGTTTCAATGGTTGGTATATACACTAATTTTATACCTTTTATTTCTTTTGGTCTAATTTTAAAAAGTCCCCTGTGACAGTATACTGTGATATTACAATCTTTTAGAACTAATCGTTCGCTAAGCTGCTTTACAAAAGTTTCATAGCCGCTATATACATAAGGATAGCCTCTAGTTCCAATAATAGATATGTTTATTTTTTTATTCATTAAAGTAAATTATTTACTTCTTTTAAAATATTTTTATTGAATAACTCAGAGCTAAAATTAATTTTAAAATTCTTTTTACTGTTCTCTAAATGCTTTTTCTGCAGTTTAGTATTGCTACAATACTCATTAATTAAATTCGCTGCTTTTTTTGGATTATTGTAAGGAATCAACAATCCATTATTCCCATTATCTAAAATTTCAATAGCACCACCAATATTAGTGGCTACTATTGGCAAATCATTATGTAATGATTCAAACAATACTGTTGGAAGAGGATCTGGCGCTGTAGCTGGATGAATAAATAAATCTGATTGTTTTAGAATACTCGAAATATCATTTCTAAAGCCCAAAAATTTAATTTTATTTTCTAGCCCTAGATCTTTAACTTTTTGTTTTACGCTTTTTTCATAAGAAAAGTAACTTGGAAGCGTATCGCCTACAATAAAAAACTTAAATTTTGAAGATTTTTTAATAAGCTCATCGGCGATTTCAACTAAATACATGTGTCCCTTGTAAGGGATTAGCCTAGCCACAATAGTGATTACAAAATCACCTTGATCTTTCTCAAGTTTTATTATAGAATCCATTTTTTTATATTCAATTCCATTATAAACTCTTTCAATTTTGTGTTCATTAATGTTTTTAAGCCAATGACTTTTAACACTATTTGATACTGCTAAAACTTTACTCGAAATTCTGTTAATTATTTTTCCACTAAAAAATTCATAGAACTTATTCCCTGTTGGTATTTCATGAATATGGAATAGACTAGGAATAACATTTTTTTTTGCTGCAATTCCTCCACAAAGAATGGTGGAAGTATTTGTGTAAACTAAATCTATCGAATGGGTTTTAATGTAATTTGATAAAAATTTAATTGCTTTTATGTTAGTAACTAGCCTATTAATAAGTCCAAAGAGATTCAAATATTTTTTTCTAAGTACTCCAAGTTCATGATAAGATACCTTAATGTCTTTTTTATTTAAAAAATCATCAAGCTTACCTTTTTCAGGCAAAACAACATAGACATTAAAACCATTACTTAAAAACAAATCAATTAACTGCAAAAATATTTTACTAGCACCATAAAGGTCATTAGAGCTATGAAGTAATAAAATATTTTTTTTTTTGCTAATCATTACTATCTAAAATAATTTCTTCAAAACCTTTAATAAAATTTTTTCTACTAAATTTTTCAAGATGCTTTATATTATTCTTTTCTTTTAAATTTTTAGATTTTAAAATTGAGGATATTTTGTTTGATAAAGAATCAGAATCTCCCACTTTAAAATATTCAACGTACTCTCCTCCTATTTCTTTAAATACATCTATATCAGAACAAATGACTGGAACAGAAAATGATAAAGCCTCTAAAACAGGTATTCCAAATCCTTCATCTAGTGAGGGGAA
>Ga0315330_10000463_pt1 | contig 25009 bp, 30 predicted proteins | sample M140m34915metaG_FD_203453 | JGI IMG/M metagenome (GOLD analysis project Ga0315330, IMG submission 203453) | Ammonia-oxidizing marine archaeal communities from Monterey Bay, California, United States - M1 40m 34915 | ecosystem: Environmental > Aquatic > Marine > Intertidal zone | place: USA...
CTGTGCCATTGACAGGTGTTCCAACATCAGGTCTTGCACCCGGTCCTTGTTTAACAGAGAACTTACCTAACACTTACTATAACATTCCAAATAAAGGTGGTGTAGCAGGAAACCCTCAAATTAATGAGTTCTATGTAAGTGACATTAATGGAGTTAATAAAGTTATATCAGGAACTTATGTTATTGAAGTATCAGGTGTGAGAAAAGAAATTGTAGTAGATATAAATGGGGTAATTACAAGCGTTACTACGTGCTAAAAGTGTCTTTGAAGACACAAAAAATTTAAGATATGAGTCAAAATTATACATTAACATATAGCGAAACATCAAAAGGGTTTCCTTCGTTTTATTCTTTTTTTCCTGATTATATGATTGGGATGAATCAGTTTTTTTATACGTTCAAAAATGGAAACTTATATAAACATAATACAAACAATAACTACAATACGTTTTATGGAACTACTTATCCTTCTACTATAACAAGCGTATTTAATGACCAACCATTAGAGAATAAAATTTTTAAAACTCTTAACTTAGAAGCAGATGATTCGTGGTCAGCAGATTTAACTACCGATATACAAACCACCGGTTTTATAGATGATGATTGGTTTGAAAAAAAGGAAGCGGCTTGGTTTGCTTTTGTTAGAACTGATGGACCAACAGGTGCTAACACCGTAGAAAGTGAGTGGGAGCTACGCTCTTTAAATGGTATAGGTAGAAGTAGTGCCGTTTCAGGGATTCCAACCAACCCTGTAATAGATTTTGATTTATCAATTAACATTGGAAGTATAATAAGTGTAGGAGATAATTTATATTTTTCTGTTCCACCTTATGACACCCCTCAATTCGCAGGTGTAGTTACTGATATTAATGTAAATAAAGTATTAGGATTAAATAGATTAATTGTAAACTCTACGGTAGCAGGAGCAGTAGTTCCGATACCTCTGCAAGATGCTTACTATCTGTATATTAAGAATCCTATAGCGGAATCACACGGTTTATTAGGTCACTATTGTGAGTTCAAATTAACTCTTGCTTCAACTAAAGCTATTGAGCCATCAGAGTTATTTGCGGTGGAATCAGAAGTAATGAAATCATTCCCCTAAAAATTACTATCTTTGTAGTTAAATGGAATTAACTATAAGACCGTTAATAGACGGAGATTATGAAACCATTCTAAAGCAGTGGTGGGTAGATTGGGGATGGGAACCTCCACAGAAAGATTTCCTTCCGCAAGAAGGCACCGGTGGCTTGATGATTATGGATGGCGACACTCCGGTTTGTGCAGGTTTTATCTATACGACTAACTCAGGTGTTGCTTGGGTAGATTGGATAGTATCCAATAAAAACTATAGAAAAAAACCTGAACGTGCTAACTCTATTAAATGGCTTATAAGTAGTTTAGAAAGTTTAGCAAAAAGAACAGGACATAAATATGTTTATGCTCTTATAAAACATAAAGCATTGATTGGTGTATATGAAAGTCTTGGTTTTACAAAAGGAGACGCTTACACTACAGAACTAATTAAAACGATTAATTAATATGGCAATAGCAACTACAACGGCATTAGCAATTGGAAGTTTAGCAGTCTCTGCAGGTAGTGCTGCAATGTCATTTGGTCAAGCCGGTGCTCAAAAACGTAAACAAGAAGAAGCCGAGCGTAAAGCTGCTCAAATGATGAAAGATGCTCGAAGTAAACTCGATGTAAATTATATGGAAGACCTTGATATAAACAAGGAGATATATGATATGCAGAGAGATAAAGTTTTACAACAAACCGCAGGTCTTACCCAAGCAGGTATTGAAGGGGATGCAAGAGGTGCTGCAGCCGTAGCAGGAAGAGTAGCACAAGCAGGTGCTGAAGGACAAAGAGCGGTTCGTGCTTCACAAGAACAAGAGTTGAATAAGTTGGAAAAACTAACTGCAGAAGAAGATTCTCGTCTTAGAGATATGGGTGTTCAATTAGATTTAGGCGAACTTGCCGGAGCACAACAGGCAGCAGCCGATGCACAACGAGCTCGTGCTGCCGCTCAACAACAAGGGTTTCAATCTGCAGCTTCCGCAGCGATGCAAGGAATACAATTAGCAGTTCCATTATTTAGTGGTGGAAGAGGTGCTCAAAAAGAAGCTCTAAGTAATATGGACTTTTCAGGAGAACAATTTGCAGATTTTAAAGTAGGAGACCAAAACATTGCTGATGTTAACTTTGCAGATATGAGTAGAGGAGATTTCAGACAGTTTCAAAAAGGTTTAGACCCTACTCAATCACAACTCATATTTGGAAGCGAACAGTTTCAAACTGCTTTTGATGCAGCAAAACCTAAAGATATAGGAAACCCATTTGGATTACAGTATGGTTCAGGAATGGCAGGAGCAAGTCAAATGGACCCTGAAACGATGAAACAGTTTATGTTGTTTCAACAAATGATGAGCCGATAAGATATGAGTACGTATTATAAATATGTCGAACGTAGTGTAGACGACCAAATAAATTGGGCAGAAGTTGGAAAGAATATGTCCGATATGCTCAAGAATGAAGCTGCTGCTCGTGAAGCAAAGAAGGCAGAAATTAATCAGGCTTCAAGGCAGTTTGGTTTAGACTTATCTAATGCACCTACAGGGGATTACGATGCAGGTAATACGTTTGCTGCAGAGTATGCAAACGGAATGCAAGAGTACAGACTAATGCAAGACCGTATGTTAAAAAACGGTACATTGAGTTTGAGAGATTATGCACGTAACAGAGCAAACTCCACAGATGGAACAACTCAAATGTTCGACCTTGCCAAAGAATACCAAGCTGAATATACAGAAAAAATGAAGAGATGGGAGGGAGATGAGTCTTCTTTCCGTGAGGTTTGGGAAATGGAACAAGCTGAAGGTCTTGGTAATTTACGAGACGTTGGTGGCTATATCAATCCAACTAACGGAGTGATTAGTGTAGGAAAAAAAGTTGCAGGAGAAGATGGTGTAAGACAATTAAGTTCAGACCCTAATGATTTTGTAACAGTTCCTGAAATGAAAAACAGGTTAAAAGCACAATATAATAGGTTTGATGTTCTTGCTTCAACTGAAACCGCAGCAGATTCACTTGGAGAATTTAAAAGAGATGTAGTAAAGTATGCTCAACAAGGAAGTTTAAATACTATACTAAGTACCATTGATGCAAAAGATGGAGCCTATGGTCTTGACGGAGAACAGTTTGCAGCTAATTACAGAGCTTGGGAAGATGACCAAGTTTCGTCAATGATGGTAAATCCAAACGATGTATCATCTGTACTTACTGACTATAAACTTAACGGTCCAAACGGACAGAAATATAGCTTCACGTACGACAAAGATGCTTTTGATAAACAAGGTGCGGATGGTAATTTAATCTTTTTAGACCGTACCGAGAACCCTGCAGGTAAACCTGTATTCACTTCTAAACAAGAAACGGAAGTAAAAGAAGCATTGAAGGTAGCAATACGTTCACAGATTGATGATAAAGTAGAGCGTAAGGCTGCAGGATTTACACAGTATGAACCAACTTCAAGAACCACTACAAAAGACAGAGACACTTCACAAGAAAACATTGTAACTGAATTTAGTAGATTATTCTATGATGATGCAGACGGTAAGAAAACTGCAGCAGATGCAATACGTGCTTACAATCCTAATATCAAATCCATCTTACCAAGCGAAGATGGAAACTCTGTTGTCTTTACAATGAATGATGGTACAACAGAAACCATTCGATTAGATGACACCAATGAGATTGACTTCATTAAACGTGGTGCCAACTTTGCATTGCCACAAGACAAAAAGATTGCAGACATTGATGACGTTGTAAGACGTAGTGGTAAGTTTAAATATGATGAAGACGGAAACTTAGTATTAAGACCTCCATCATTAAATATCGGCTTTGATTCTCAAGGAGGACAAGTAACTACACTACCATTTAACGAAGCCTTTATCGCAAATGAAGGTAAGAAAATTAGTGGTCCAACTATCTTGAAAGATACAAGTGCAGCAATTTCAACCGCCCAAGAAGAGGAAGCGTTATCTTCATTGAATCAAATGATTACTTCTATACCGGGTCTTAGTAAAAAGAACGTAACCACACGTACTTTCTACAGTGGAAAAGGTATAAGAGTAGTTATTGATGGTAAGGAGTTTGACATAGAACTCGATGACGCTACTAAAGCTCCTGAGCAATTTGAAAAAGTCAAGAAAGCTCTGTTAGACCAAGCAGTAAAAAGTCAATCTCTTCTTTTAGATGAAAAAGGAAAAGATGAATACGTAAGTAATTATGGTACAGTAAAACCTAACACAGGAGCACAAGGCGGAAACGTATCATCCGGTTCTGTTCCACGAAGAAATAGCAAATAATGAACGAGGAATACTTACAGGAACTCTATAACTATTTAGGTCAGAATGACGAGAGTTTTTCTGCAGAAATTGATTTTGCTACATTCTCTTCGGATATGCAAGACCAACAATATGCTGCTCAAATATATAATTATTTAGGTGGTCTCGATGACACATTTAAAATGGAAGTAAATGTGAATCAGTTCTTTGAAGATATAGGAGCAGTAAAAAAAAAAGACGAACCAAAACAAAGTGGGGATTTACCTTCGGAAGATGGTTCATCGGAATCTGTCGAGATTGAAGAGGTTGATTTCAACACCCTCAGAACTCCAAACCCAAATGAAGTTATAGGAAGAGACACAAGAGCCGCAGACTATGTAGACCCTATGACTACGGTAGGATTGTATCCTGACCAAAACACTCTTAATTTAGCTCGTGCACAACAAGCTGCAGACTTTAAATTTACTGCCCAACTTGCTCAACAAGATGAGCCTGAACTCACAGAGATACAAGCTCAAGAGGAAGCAGAAAGAGCAGTTAACATTGAAACTGAAACTACAGGTCGTGAAGAAGTAATTCAAACTCAAGACTTTAACGATGCTCTTAGCAAAACTAATGTTGAAGCCATACAAATGGAAGAGGGAGAAGCAGTTCCTTATTTCAACGATATGTATTCTCAATACGGTTTTGTTTTTAGACCAATAGGTTTAGGAGATGCAATGGAAGTTACTACTGTCTTAGCAGATGGTAGTGTGGCTAAAGAAGATATTGACTTAGACCCTTTTACTACTAAAGGTGCAGAGGCAGAATCACAAAAACTCAAAGCGTTTGTACAGAAATACGCTAAAAAACCTGAAGAAGCAAGAGAGGAAGCTGAAAGCAACTTTGCACAAGCTGCCTTGAAAGCTAAGTATTTACGAAACACTCCAAGAATAAATGCCGATGGAACTGAATCAACTGTAATGTTTCAGTCTGCGGTTATAGATGGAAAGAATGTAGTTTATCCAACCTTGTTTCCTATCAATCCAAATTTATCAACTACTAACCCTGAGTATTGGACAGAGTTAGATGGGATGGAAGCGTATGAAGAAGCCGTAAAACGTGGGGAGGTATTTAATTTTGGAACTGCAGATGAAGCAAATGAGTTTGCATCAGGGTCTTGGAAAGACTATAATAGTATTGATGCAGAGGGTAATCGCTTCTTTGATGAAAGAGGTTATGATTATTTAGAAGTTCGTAATCAATTTGATGAATATGAAAGAGCACGAGACGCTGCTTTTTTTATAGAAGACAGACTAAAAGAAGGTAGACAACAATTTGGTTTCGGAGAAAAAAAAGAATTTAAAAATTTAACACCCGAAGAGCAGGAAAAGTACGGTTATCTTTATACAGAAAAAGGTTTGTTACGAGCAGACTTAGACCAAGTTCTTGAGAAAGAGCAACAAACAGTTGATGAACTACAAGAGATATATACTGACGATGACCTTCAAGAAGTAAGAGAAGACTTTGATGTGTTTATTGACAAGCAGTTTCAGCAACTTAGTCAAGAAGCCTCAGTCAGTAATGCTTCGGCAAAGTATATACAGAATGAATTACAAGCAAATTCTTTTGCAGAGTTTGGTGTAGGTATAGAAGAACTATATAACTACATACCTGATGATGTGGAAGGTGCACAAATGAGAGATGCTATCCTTACTTCATATCAGGCAAGTAAGGATGTTCAACAATTCGCTGCTGATAAATATGAAGTGGGTCAGACTTTTTTAGATGGAAAGTTTGATGAGGAACTGCGTGGAGAAATAGTAGAGAACTACGCAGGAATGCAGCAACAAATTACTGAAGGTCTTAATAGAGGAAAAGCAGGTAATGAAATACTAAAGATAGCTCTTGGCTTAGAAGATGTTGACGATGAGGAATCTACTGCTCAAATTGCTCAACGTATTGTTGACTTTATGGAGGCATCTAACACAGGTAAAACAAGTAGAGCTATGTCTCGTTGGCATAGTTCAAGAGGTTTTCAAGAAGCGTGGGATGCGTTTAGTGATAACCCTGCAGAGTTGGCACTTAGTTTTGCAGCTAATAGTATCAGTCAAATGCTTCCTTATGGTACGAAAATTATTGGAATATCTACAGGTTCAGGTATTGCTACAGGTGCAGGAATCGGAGCAACCGGTTTTGTCTCAGGTCCGGGTGGAGTATTAACCACAGGTGCAGGTGCAATTGCAGGTGGTGCTTGGGGTTTAAGAACAGGGTTTGCTGCAACGTCACTTGCTTTGGAATATACTAATGCAGTTATGGAAGCAATGACCAACAATGGTTATGATGTATTAAATTCTAATGATGTAGCTATTGCTTTGAGTGATGAAAATGTTTGGGCAGAAGGAAGAGAACGAGGGTTAAAAAGAGGTATACCTATAGCTATGGTAGATATGCTTTCATCCGGTCTTGCAGGTCGTGTGTTTAAGGTAGGTAAAACTGCAAATCGAGGAAGACGATTAGGTGTGCAAGTTGGAGAGCGTATGGTCTTTGACCCGATAGCAGAAGCAACAGGGGAATTGGCAGCACAAATAAATGTAGGAGATGAAATAGACTACAAAGAGATATTTGCAGAAGCTATAGGTGGTATTGGTAACAATGCACCTTTCGCAGCTTTAAATATGGCTCTTGATGTACGAGCACAAAACAACACTAAAATAGCAAATGACCTTACTACTATTGCCGGTATTAACAGAGAGGTTGGTGGGATTTTCAAACCAACTCCAACTCGTGTTTCTAATTGGGCAAACAATATGGAGCGTCTTGGTCAGATAAGTAAAGAAACAAATCAAAGAATACAACTTAACTTAGGTCTCAGACAAGATGCACTAAACGTATTAGAAACTACTCAAGGTAAAGTAGATGGAGATGTATTAAACAGAACAATGGAATTGATGGCTGCCAAGCAAGAGCTTGAGTCTACTCCAAACAGGAAGCAAGTATTTGCATCCAAGATAAAAGAAATTAATACAGAACTTGCAGAGTTAGCGGATACAAAAAAAGTAAGACCCTCTGTAAGCACGGCTACTAATCAACAAATAGAACAAGGAAATACTTTTGAGCAAGGATTTCAAACAAACGTAGGAGGTATAGGACTTGTAGAGCAAACTTCAGATACTGATATAAGAGAAACGGCACAATCAAAATATACTATCAATGGTAAATCGTTAACACGTAGAAAGTTTTTGAACAGAATTAACGATATGTCTCCTAAGCAGTTAAAGGCAGCCAACATTACCATAGATAATGATGAGCAAGTAACTGATATATTAACTGAAAAATTTGGAACAGATGCCATTCAAGAGCAAGAAACAGGAAGCGTATCTCCGAATCAACGAACCGGAGATATACAATCGTTGGAAGAAGCGGTACGGACCGTTCAGCAAGAACAAACCACAGAACCTGAGACCACTCAGGAGGGTACGGTAGTAACAGAAGAACAAACTGTAGAGGAGCAAACTGATGTAACTCCACAACCTGCAGTAGTTCCTGAATCACTTGTAAGACCTACACGTGCAGACGTTACTGCATTTGACAACAATACAATAGATGAAGCACGACTTGACAGAATCCTTGCAGGGATAGCTGACAAGCAAATCGCAAACAAAAAACTTACAGTATTTCAGCAGAGAGTAGCAGAAAATAATCAAGCACGTATTGATGAAATAGTGTCTTCAAAGACACTAACAGATGAGGTTGCTGATTTAGAAGCAACTCTACAAACCCCTAAAGGAAAAGTAGATTTCAAATCAGAGTCTAAGTTTGTGCCTGATACTGATGAGGTTTCGCAAATAACCACGACCATAAACGAGTCGCAGTCCGGTAATGTTTTTACAGATTTAGAAGAAACTACAGATGAATCAGCATCAATAAATGTAGACGAACTAAATCAACGAACAGACAATGACATCCAAAGCATTGAAGATTTATCAATTGTAAAAGGTGTACCGGTGGTCTTCACTATTTCAGACCAACTAACTACGGGTCCTGTTACAAACGAATTAACAGGAAATACGATTGATAATCTAAGAGGTGGATTAGGATTTACAGGAACTGAAGGTAATCAAAATGCAGCGTGGGCAAACACTACCGAAGCAGAAGCAGGTACTATAATTGAGAAAGCAACGCAGGTATATGAAGCCAACAAACCAACCTTTGAAGAGTTTTGGGCAGCTAATCCTGAATACAATGGACACGTTCCTATGCCTGTTGTTAAAATGGGAGAAGGTTCTATCCTTTCAAATGAAGCTACTTTCCGGGTGTTTAAAGATAATTTAAGTAAAATACCTGAAGCTAACAGAAAGAAAGCCTTAGACGAGCTTGTAAGCAATCTACAAGCACGTATAGATACACGTCAAGGAACAATAGATAAAGGTCAAGCATCCGAGTTGACAATAAGAAACTATAAAAAAGAAGTAGCAGGACTACAAGAGCTAATCAAATTGATTAATGAAAGCGATGCCAAACTGCTTGATGATGTGGTATCAACAGAGTTTATACAACAACTGTCTCTTCCTACACGTAGAAGTTTTATAGAGCGTTTAACTTTTGGTCAGCCTAACAGAGCACGTACATCTAAAAAACCAAGTAAGGGTCAAAAGAAAATACCTAATATACTTATTGAAGGTATGGATACTGACGCAGTTAATCTTGTACACCTTGCTACAATTACAGATTTAATTACAGAACCTCAGCTCAAAGATGTTCCTCAGCGTAGTATCATTGCGTTACAAGCAGTCGATGTTTTGAACCCTAAAGTAATTAAAAGTGTACACCCTAACTATCCGTTTGGTGTAAAAGGTAAAACAATTGGAGTTCTACAAAATCCACAATCCATTGTATCAGTATATCCCGAAGCATATCAAAATGCTATTAGAGGTTTAGTTGCTGAAGAAGGTAAAGGTAAAGTAGTTACAGAAGGTCAAAGAAAAAGAGCTACTATAGAAGAAAGAAAATCAATGCCAAAAGCAGGGGAACTTGCACCATCAAGTGTGGGAACTATACTTACAGAAACTCTTGGTGTTCAAAACGGACTACCAAACACGGAGTTTGTTGGAGCTATATCGCAAGGTAATGTAGACAACGCTACCAAGTTAACTGCTTTTATGAATGTAGCTTTCCCTCAAACAAACATTACAACAGATAGAGCTACGTTCGACACAGTAATGGAGCAAGATAACGTACAAAAATACAAGAAGGGAGACCAAATTATTTATGGTGTTACAGTTGATGGAGATATTTATATTAATCCTGATGTACACAATTCAGAGTCTGCACTGTTCAATACTTCGATTCACGAGATGGGTCACGTATGGACTGATTATCTACAGACCACCAAGAAAGGTAAAGCAATATACGCTAAGGGTGTCAACCTTGTAAAGCAAACACAAGAATATCAAAGACAATTAAAGAAGTTTGATGGCAACGAAGCTAAGGCTGCTAATGAAACTATAGCCATCTTGATTGGAAACAAAGGACAAACAATAGCAGATGCATCTTTGAAGTCTAAGTTCCAACAGTGGTTGCTTGGAATGTGGAACTATATTAAGTCGCAGTTTACACAGACTCAAGACTTAACCGCAGAACAAATACAAGACCTAACTCTTGATGAGTTTATTGGGTCCGCTCTTGCAGATATATTTGCAGGTAAGCAAATCAAATTGACTGACAGTCAATTAAAGAAAATGAAAAACCCTGAAGCTGCATTTAGTAGTGAGATGTCTATCACTGCTATTGTAGAACGAGGTAGAGAGAATGGGTTTTCTGATGCGTCTATACGAGAAGTATTAAGAGGCAGAGGTTTTGCTGCAGCAGATATTAACGAAGCTATGACTTATCAGGTAGACCTTTTCAACGAGTTACCTCAAGAGTTCAGAAGAGTTGAGGGTGGTATTCTACGTGCAGCTAAATTATTTAATGATGTCAATGTAGCACTACAAAAGTTTGCTACGTCAGGCAGAGCTAATGTGATTGGAGCAAGAAGAGTAAAATCTTTTGCAGACATTCGTCAAAAAGCACAGGAGTTAATTCAAGACCATCCTATATATAAAGAACAAAACGAACAAGTTCAGATGGAACTTCGTAGTGGTTTAGATAGGTCTCTTGGTTATAGAGGAAATAAAAATGTATCTCAAGAGATAGGAAAAATCAGGGAGGCATTAAAGCAAAGAAAGGTAGGAGTTAAAAATTTAAAAGACGCACAGTTGCGTTTAAAGAATTTTATCAGAGCCAACCTTCCTAAGTCTAAAAACTACAGTCAAGCACAGATAAACAGATTAATAAACACTGTAGCCAACACTAACTTAGATAACTTTCAAGCTCAAACCGAAAAGGTTTTGAAGATTGTTGAGCAGCAAAGAGCTAAAATAAAACGTGATGTTATTGCTGATATAATTAAAACAGTAAAAGCAAAAGCACGACCAAGAAAACAATCAGGTAAGCCAAGACCAAAGGGTATTGATGCGATAGGACAAGTAGTATTTGCTAACATTAAAACTGTAATGGATGCAGTTAGCATAACCAATCCTGAAGCAAGAGCTCAGGCATTACAAGATATTAAAGATAAATTAGAAGCGAATCGTATTGTAATTGACAACGCTATTCAGAAGCAGATAAACAACGAAGAACTGACTCTACAGGAAGAAAGTTTGATGCAATTACAGTTGGCTTATGACCAATTCTCTGACCTTGATACTGCATCTTTGGAGGTAGCACAAGCACTACTTGAAGATGTAAAACAGCAAAAAGCTGAATCAATTTTGCGTTTTAGCAACAGAAGACTGCAAAAAGCTGCAAGAGCAGAAGCAGTATCAGAAGAAGCTACCAATCAAATTAAAGAAACTAATGGAGATTTATTTAATGAAGATGGTAGTTTAAAGGATAGCAATGAGCTTAATGAAGATAGAGATGCTATTCAAAAAGACTTCACTACTCGTGGTATTGTAAAGAAAGTGTTCTTAAAAATAAGAGACAATATATTTGGTAGAGCACAAAGCAAGATTACTAACTTTAAAAATCTACTTACGCATTTAGGTACGGTCACAAACTTTTTAGATAGAAAAAACAAAGGACTAAATATATTCCGTGATAAAGTATATCGTAAACTAAATAGAATGGAAGAGGTCGCACTTCAGAATATGAGAGTGATGCGACAAAAAGTAGATGAGATTGCAAGTGAAGCAGGGATTGAAGGTGGTTTCATAGGGGTAGAAAGTTTAGTAAACAGAGCTTTAGGTACAAGTAAAACGGGTGTACCTAATACTAAAACATTAAATTTAGTTACAACTAAAACAGGTAGAAAATACAAGTCTGAGTTCAACGCAAATCAATTGCTTAGAATATATGCGTTAAGTAAGAACCCTGTTCAACGTGCAAAATTAGAAGCACAAGGAGTCACAGATGCAGTGTTAGCTGATATTGCTACGGACTTGGGTCCTGAACTTACTTCCTTTGCAGACAAGATGGTTGACTATCTAAGTACAGATTACTTCAATCAAACCAATTCAGTTTACAAACAAGTAAACGGAGTTAACTTAGGATTTGTAGAGAACTATTTTCCAACTAAAACTATTGCAGCTAAAGTAGATGCTAAGATGTTGGAAGACGGAGACTTCAATGGTATCTTCTCTGCCGAAACTGCACCTGCATTTAAAGACAGGGTAGACTACGGTAGTGATGTCAATCTAAAAGAAGGAACATTTACAAATGTATTGATGAACCATATGGAAACTATGGAGCGATACAAAGCGATGGCTCCGGGTGTTCAAGAACTTAACTCCTTCTTTAATATACCTGCGGTTAATACATTGCTTGATGTATCAGGAACTAAGTCATTAGTAAAAACATTAGTTAATGCAACAGTTAATCCTCAATCGGCTGCCAAAGCAGACGGTGTGAGCAGTGGTGTGTTAGAATGGTTTCAGAGAAAGTTTACTTCTTTTGCATTAGCATTTAAAGTAATTCAAATTGCAAAACAGGCAACATCTTTTGTCAATGCATTTGAGCAATATAGTTACCTACCTAAAGACAGTAAAGTTCCAAAGGCATTACAAGGACCGCTTGACCTTATGATGTTTACTGTAGACGGTGCAGGTGTCTTGTTTGATATGGCAAAAGACCTTGTAGGGTTGGATGGAGCAATATCAAAAGCTCGTAAGATGTCAGCTCAGTTTGACCAACGTGTACGTGAAGGTTTAGAGGGAGATGTGTATGGACTTGAAACCGGTAGTCAAACATTTAAACAAGCCGGTAAAGGAACAAGTTTGTACAGAAGATTTGTGGATGGATTTAAAAGACTTTCTTCACGACCAACTATCATCGGAGATATAATGGGAGTGATGGGTTATTATATAAACTACAAACGTAATATCGCTAATGGTATGAGCGAGGCACAAGCATTGGAGGAGTTCAATGATTACAATTCCACTCAGCAAACAAGAAGAGCAACAGAAAAAATTCCGTTACAATTAAAAGGAGACTTTGCTTCTAAAGGATTTACAATGTTTGGTAGTACATTATTCTTGCAAATAAACAAAGTAATGTCAAGTGCAACCAACATAATGAGAGCGTTGGGTAGCGGAAAAGTTCCAAGCAAACAAGACATACGAGGATTCTATTTAAACTTTGCAGTTGCCAACGTATTGTTTACAGGTATGTCAAACATTGCACTTCTTACACGTGGAGATAGTGAAGACAGAGATTCGTTCTATCGAAAATTAAAAGATGCGATGATGGGATTGAACTTAATGTATCAGATTCCTTATTTGGGTGCAGCAATTGAGAAAGGTATAAACACATATAGAGGAGATAGAAAACCTGTTAGTGATGTCACTAATCCATTTGCATCTATTCAAAGTAAGATACAGAAAAACTTTAGAGATAATCCTGACTCAGCATTTAAGAATACCATATTGCCTCTAATTGAAATCGCTATGGGTGCACAAGTGGACCCATTCATTGGAATGTTTAATGCAAGTAAAGATATACTAAAAGGAGATATGAGTTCAGAAGAGTATTACAATAATGTATACGACTTCTTAGGTATCACTCCATCATATAGACCGGGATATGGAAAGAAAGGTTCTTCAGTCAAAGGTATCATTCCGCAAGGAGGTATTAAAACAAAGACAGACCTGAAGCGTTACGACCCTGAGTTGTATGAACAGGTATATGGAGAGAGAGATAGAATTAAAAAGGAACAAAAAGAATTAAGAAGACAAGCACTTGAAGACTTGGGTTACAAAGAAGTAGGAGGTAAACTTTATCCTATTGAGTAGTGTCTTCAAAGACACTAATAATACTTTATATATCTAAACTCTTTTTGTTTATCATAATACACCATTAGTTCTGTATCATTGACCGCACCCTCACGAGGTTTTCTTCCACCCCATTTAACTACTCCTTCTAAGTGTGTAGGTTTGCCGTAGATGATTCCATCATCACACGCCCATATCATTACAGGGTTTAGTCTTTTATCACAGAGCTTCACAACTTTACGAGCTGCTACCGGAAGAGGATAAGCGTTAGATATTGTTCGGTATCTACCCTTAACTTCTGCATAAGCTATTAGCTTTCCTTTTTCATCAAAGACCCTGTAGTCTACATCGTTCGGGTCGAGCTTTTTATATGAACCATTGAAACGATTTACAAATTTTTCTATAGCTTTCTTTTCTCTTTCTAAATCTTGATTGGATTCAAATCTCATTTGTTGTGTATTTCCATATGACATCGTGCACACAACACTACACACTTGTCTATTTCTTTTTTGATGCTCTCTATTGCCATACCCTTTGCCGGTGCTTCTCCTATGGCAAACTCTTTATTGTCCTGTGGATGATGAAACTCTAACGCTCGTGCCGTGAAATCAGCGTGAGTTTCTTTTGAGTATCCACATTTAGCACAGGCAGAATTTCTTTTATATTGTTTCAACCAAGCACGAATGTTTTGTCTTCGTTGAGTTTTAACTCCCTGCACACACTTTTTACACTTAGCACGTGGTATATTCACACCTGCTTTTGTGTATCTACCTGTTAAGTAGTAGTCACTTATTGGTTTATTTTTTCCGCAACAGGTACATTTCTTATAGGTCATCCTCCATTGAATCGTGAAGATATTTTAATTCATTCATCAATGAAAGAGTCACAGTCTTTGCTTCATCTATTTCCCTATCAGCAAGAGCTTCGTATAAATTTGTGAGTCGGTCGTGTAATCCATCCATTAGATAGTTGATGTGTTTTATTCTTTCATTATCTATGGATGAAACACCTCTACTCATTTCTTTTTACATCTCTTTCGTCATCCATTGCACCGAGAAACTGTTTCCCTATACTTGGATTTATTTTTTTAATAAGGTTATAGATTCGCCTCGAGTTCTTTTTGACTGTTTCTTTTTCGGATTTATTAGAGTCAATACCAAGAGTGGTATACATCGAACAGTCAATACGTAGAAGCTCGTCAATTTTCTGACGGTCTTTCCAAGACTTAAACTCGTAGATTTTATCTATGTCGTCAATGCTATACACCATTTAATACACTGTTTAAATTACGCTTGAACCTTTTTAGTTTTTCTTCATTCAAGTTTCTTTGTTCGATTATGTCATACAGATAATCATATTTTTGATAACTTTTTAGACTATCTTTCAACCGTTCTACTAACAAATTTAAACTTTTATTTTGATTTTCCAAATCATTTATAGATACAAGTAGCTCTTGTCTTGTGGAAAACTTATGAGGAGAGTTGCTTCTTTCTTCAAAGAAAAGCTGCCTAATCAAGTAATAATCTTCACGTAATTCTTTATCTAAGTCAAACAAATCCTCGAATAGATTAAGTCCGTGCATTATAGTTGCGTGGTTTTTATTTAAACTTCTTGCGATAGCAGTGTAGCTATATCTACATTCTGTTAACAATTTGTAGTATATCATTCGTGCGTTTATATACTCTTGCTTACGTGTTTTGTTTTCTACATCTACTGAAAGATACTCTTCAATTAAATTAGTCAGTGATTTTTTTATCTTGGGTTCTACGGTCTGTCTGTGCATTGTATTTTGATTTAAGTATATTATTTTCTATTACATAATCAAGGTACTCATCTACCTCAATAAGTTCAATGTCCATTAGTAATGGTGCTTCATCAGGTTGGTTTACATATTCTATTTCAAAGTATATGGGTGGTTCATAGTTTGTTATAACTCCGCCTATCCTCTGACTCCATCCGGATTTTACAGGAAAAGTATCGTAAGACATCTCGACTTGCGTGGCAATTTCGATTCCCACATTACGTGGAAACTCTTTTAGTTTCGATACAAACCAATCATCTACTTCGTAGTAATCAGTCTCCTGTGTATACCTCTGTTCGTAAGCCATACTTTTTAAGTTCTTTAATCCTATACTCTTGTAGTTTAGAAAGTGTTCCACTTGGTTTTTTAATTTCACTAAACAATACATCCGTGTTAGGTGGTATGGCTATCAAATCAGGTATTCCATTTTTATTTGTCTTTACTAATTTGATTACGTAATATCCTTGACTTTCAAGCTCCTTTATCCTCTTCGTTTGTATTTGTTGTTCTGTCAATTTTGGTGTTGTTAATATAGTCCATTATGAATCCTGCTAATACTATTGCATTCATTCCGACTGATGCTAATATCTCGTGTAAATCTTGGTATACATTAGTCGACAAATGAATGTGACCCACTATCCAAAAAGGCATCGCAAGGTTTTGACTAATCCAAATAACAAGAAAGCTAATGAACCTTTTCATTTAATACAAAGTTAGTAAATCCCTTTTAAAGTGAGTGACCGTGTAGTCTTTCTTCTTTATCACTGCTCTGTATATATCTTTTTCTATACCGTGCTTGGAGAACACCCAATAAACTTTACTGTTAACTCTATCCTTAGTAGTCATACGGTCTCTGCTTTGCCAATAGCTTGTGGCTGAAAAGTCTATGTTGTAATAAACGATAGCGTCTGCCTCACGTAAGCTGATTCCTTCACGACCTGAAACAATTTGCAATGCAATGTTTTTATCCGTGTTACAAAACTCTTCGAGAGTGTTACATAGTGTGTCTTTGAAGACACTCTTTAGTGCTTTGTATTCTTCCCGAAACTTGTAGAAGATAGCTATCTTTTGGTCCCTGAAATAATCTTGTATGAACTCTGCTTTGGTTTTATCTATGGTTATCGAGTCTCCACTTTCAAATTTTACAGTGCCTGAATAAAGCTGATGTAGCTTCTGCATAAGTTTAGCAGGTGTATCTCCAAGTATAGTGTTATCATTACCCTCTACTACTCTATCTTTCTTCAACCTTTCTGCTAATACATATGTGGTGTTATTCATTTCCACCCACATTATCTCTTCATTTATTTCGTTTTTAAAACCGGCTTCCTTTTGCGTGAAAGATATAGTGTAAGGTTTCATTTCATCAAGTATCTTTTTCATACCTCTTGAATAATCATTTACATAATTAGAGTTAATTTTTCTTTGACGAACCTGTACATACTCACGAGAAAACTTGTAAAAGGAAGTGTGTTTGCTGAATGGGTTAGATGGAATACCAAACACCTGATGATACATTTGACTGTAACTCTCAGGTGTTGGTGTTCCTGACATCAAACATAAATACGGATTGTATTTCTTGACAATGTCTTTTATATCTTTAGCTCTTTTGCTTGGCTTAGGGAACGCACCAAGTGTGTGTGCTTCATCTACGATTAGCATATCATAAGGAAGATTATCAATCTTGTGAAGCGACTCATAGTTTATAACAGTTATGTTATATGTTGGCTTCAATAAAAGAAAATCTGATTCGATACTGCTTATGGCTTTCTTCTTTGTAATAAACAAAACTTCTTTACAACCTAACACTTGTGCAATACCAAGACTCGTTAATGTTTTGCCTGTCCTTACTTCCATTGCAAGATAAACAAATCCTTTATCTTGTATTATCTCAGTTGCTTTATCTATTATTTCCCATTGGTACTTTCTGTACTTGAACATCTTTCTGTAAAAATTTTAATTGAATGGTTTATATTTTCTCTTATTTGTTTGTCCTCCTTTGAGTTCCATTTATACTCGTCAACAAACCGTGCATTCTTTCCCCTGCCTATTTTTCTTTTGTATGTAGAACACATTACAGACCGCAGTACAGTCAAGTTCTTTACGTGTTCACAATCACTAAATCCGTAAGTCTCTTCCAACAATTCTGCCTTCATCTATAATTTTTTTTACTGTACTACATCTTTCAAAATCTTCTACCGAAGCAAAGTAATCAAGCATATCTTCAAGTGTCTTCAAAGACACAGGTTCTTCAGGGTTGAATACAAAATATCCTTCATCACTTATTATTAGTTCCTCTAATGTTTTATCCCCTGTGAAAACATTCAAGGTGTTAATCATTGCTCGGTTTATATCAGACATCTAATCTATTTTGAGTTGAAACTTCATCCTCTCTTTTGATTCTCATCCACCTACCTGTGTTATCTCTTCCCTCTTGTGGACTTGCTCCTGATTTGAATGTAGCAAACGAAGACATCCATTTATTAAATCTAATCCTACTTATGGTAAGTTTAGCTTTGGGTCCATAGTCAGGGTACTGCTCTATGAAATCGAGATAAGCAGAAGATAAATTTATTTTTATATCACGCTGCAGCAATGGGTTAGATTCGCTGCCATTAATTAAACCACACCACTCAATAAAATCGTGCGAAGTTTCTGCGGATAGTTGTCTAATTTTTAGGTTCACAAACTTGCTCTCTACCAACCCTGTTGTTAAATAACCTTGTACACATTTAATCATATAGTTATCAAACGCACACCATTCATCATCATTCCAATCTCCAAAGAATAATTTATCAAATTCGTTTATCGGAGTATAGTTTTTATTGTAGTGTTGATGGAGTTCAAGTTCCCACTTGCGTCTCGCAAAAGAGTTACCGCTACCTTTTATTGCGTAGTTCGTAGTGATAGCTATCTTCGGAGACTTTTCAAATGGTATCTTGATTGCATCTTTATTTTTCTTTTCAAGTGTAAGTCCTTCGGTTACTACTGAGAACAATCTTTCAAAATCAAAATGTTTTCTTACATCATCGAACACGAGTATCTGTGTGTCTGCTGATACAAGTTGGTATGCAAAGGAACGCTCAAATGTAAAAGACTTTCCGTCTATGGTTACAACCTTTTTCATCTGTGCTAATGCGTTCATAAAGATTCCTTTACCTGTGCCTCCTTCGGGGTTGTCTGATATTACCTCATCATTTAATATAACTGCCGGGCAGTAAGATAAATTTTTGTGACCGTGCATTAAGAAACCTATAGTGGATTCCATTGATTTTACTCTATCATCTTCGCCTTTACATATGTTGCGGATGAATTTTTTATAATCAGTATCTGCCTCACACTTCGTAAAGTTCCTGTCTATAACGTGGTCTTTCCAAACGTAACCACCCAAGTCAATGTAATCTATCATTGTTATTTCTTTCTTAGTTACCTTGACTGCACAGTTTCTATAATACAAATACGAAGTATCTCTATTGTCTTCAATAAAATAAATATCTATGGTAGATAGTAACGTAAGAAACTCTTCTCTAAAAAATCTTGTGTGGTCAGCAAAATAATTGTAGATAGATAAATCATCAATCTCGATTAGATGGTTTAAGATAAAATCTTTTATTGCTTTCTCATCAGTGTGGTCTATAAGATTGTTGGTTACCTTAACAAACACGTAGTTCTTACTTCCTTCGGGACAATACTTGTAGAAACCGTTGTCTTCTAAAAATTGTTTGAAAAGAACGTGTATTACTTTTATTACTCCCTTATCATTCTTACTCCAAAACTGAGTCTCTTGTGCCTCTTCGTCTATGCGAGTAAGCACTGCATCTATTACTTCGCCCTCCAAATGAGACTCTTCGAGTTGAGAGCGTAGTTCTTTTTTTGATGCACCACGTTTGAGTTTTACTTTTAGATTCTGTACACGCTCTTCGTCTTCATAATACTTAGTTCCAAAGTTGACTGTGTTAGAATATGCCGAGTCTATAGTCCTGTTAATTTCATTCTCGGTAAAGTCTGACGTTTGATAGTTTGATAGTATATATCCTGCTAATGATTTGTTGATTCCAAAATCATTGAAAGCTGATGCAAGTACAAAGCAGTTGTTGTTTCTGTTACCCTCTGTCATTGGGTATTTTTTGGTCCACCACTTTACAAGTATCTCTACTATCTTGTTCTCGTCTGTAATCGGTATGGTTGGAACATCTCTATACTGATGCTTCTCTTGATAATCACGCTCTTCAATCTTATCCCATACTGATGAGTTCTTATTCACATATATAAGGGGGTCATAAGATTCGTAACAAACACGTGATAAATTTTTACAAGCTACATCAAACTTATCGTTGTTGAAATGTTTCTGCAAACTATTGAAGTAGTTCACGTGGTTATCTACATCTTGAGGTATCTTGACTAAAACTTTTAACCCTTTCCCACTTGGAGATATAAAAACTGAATAGGTATAAGGAGACTTTGTAATGTTCTCCTTGTCTACCAATAGTTCCTTGCTTTTTTCGTAGCCGTCAAAATCTAAACATATCAAACCTGAATGTTCCTGAATAGAATTGTCGTTACGTTTTGTAAAGATTCCACTAAAACAGATTGCCGGTAACTGTTTCTTTAGTTCGTTACGCACATCTTTCCTCTGCTCTAATCTAATTCGCTTCACTAATTCTTTTGAAGCACCGTTCTTTATCCTTTCAATTATATGCTCTAACTCTCTGTGGAAGGGAGCATCTGTCTCTTTAATGTTTCTAAATATCGTAATCTTTGATGTCATAAATTTAATTTTAGTGTCGACTTTGTGTCGACTTTGTGTTAACAATCTCGCTGAGTATCAGTGAGTTGCTTACTTTGTTAACTTTTTTCTATCATATAAGAAAATAAAATAAAATAGAAATAAGTAATATAAATAATAAATGGTCTGTTAACTTGTCACTCATAGGTCAAAAAAAGGGAGAGCCGAAGCTCCCCCCCTCGTTATAAATAATCCAAATTAAAAGGGTAAATCTACTTCTGCCGGACTTGGTTCAGTAGCTTCTGCCTTTTTATTATCAGGTGTCCAAGTATCAAGTTCCATATATGGATTGCCACTCTTGGCATACTTGATGTTCATATTTATCCACCCGTTCTTTTGGTGTTTCTTCATAAAAGAAACCGCCTCGTCACATTTTACCGAAACTCTACCGACTACAAAGTCAGGAGCATTATCTTGTCTTTTGAATGAGAAACCATCGGCAAAGATTTTCTCTTCGTTGTTTTGCACTTGTGCCATATTTAATTAATTATAATGTTATGTTCCAAAAAATATATAGTTGCCTTGATAATTTGTTTTTTCTCGGCACGAGATACACAAGTGTTTGGAACTTCCACTAAGTGTACTCGTTTATTATTAAATAGTAGTGTCTTCAAAGACACTATTAGGTTTTTAAATTTCCTCATAGAAATAGTATTGGTTAATATCTTCCATAGGATTTTCCCCATAAAACTTTCGGTAAATCTCTACGGCTCTCTCAACCTTCTCTTTTCCCCTGTCTAAAGACTCTTGGCTTACGGTGTAAGCACCCATCATTAGACTTGTTTTGTCTATAACAAGGAACATCATCGGCTTATTAAATAAAGTCGAATAGATATACGCTTGACTATCGTAATTATACTTACGAAAATTCCAACGAAAGTCATTAATGTTTCCTGTAGTTTTAAGGTCAAATAGAAAGTCTTTCCCTACGATGTCTGCTTTACCTTTCCAAACTTCTCCGCAAATTTCAGAGATTGCAGGTACTTCGTAGGTATTTTTGTCGTCTGCAATATAGTTAAAAAAGTCGAAGTTAGTTTTCATAGCTTCAACCCAACGCTCAACCTCATCTTTTTCTCTTCGAAGCAACGCAAAGTTTCTCGGTCTATTACTATTAGACTGTAACTCTGAAACATACTCCTTGTACTTCTTTGTATTACGAGACGCTACGTCTATAAAGTCCCACTCGTCTGCTTTAGATGGTTCTAAAAACAATTGATGGAAGTATCTACCCATTGCAAACTCTTTGGTGTCTTCACGCTTTTGTCCAAACTCTTTTGGATTTTTAAGCAAGGTTCCGATGTCTGAATTAGATAGATACTTTCTACCTATACCGTTGTAGTATTCGTTATCATCACGTAACAATTCTACTACTTGTTTATCCTGCACTGCCATAATTAAATGTTCTTTTTAATTTCTGCTTTCGCAAGATTAGGTATAGTATACTTTTGTTGGAGAGTCTTGACTATCTTGGTCAGACCCATAGACTTGTTAGCTACAACCCACTTCATTACTTTCTCCCAATTCTCATCTCCAATATCTAATTTGATTTTGGTTGGTGTCTTTGAAGACACTGAGTCTTGGTTAGTTATAGCATTGTTAACTTCATCTGCTGAGGCAACTGATGTATCGAGTCCGATACCAAAGTTTGCTAACGCTCTACCCCACGCTGAGGTCTCGCAGTTCTCTACATAAGAAGTCTTATTAATAAAGGTACTTCCCTTCTCTTCCTCTGCCATTCCTGTTGCGATTACTTTTCCTTCATCGTCAGAAATTGTAGCAAGGATAAGGATTGATTTATCTGTCTTCTCTAACACTTCTGATGTTAGTGAATAGGTTGGGTAAGTCCTTCTAAAATAGATGAGTCTCTCGTTTACTTCAACGTACTCTTTACCCTTGATGTTTACTGTTTTTAATTTAGTCATTTGATATTAGATTTAATTTTGATTTAATTTTACTGTATCTTTCCAAGATATTTTGTCGAGACATTTTTAAAGATTGAATTTGCTTAGGATTCTTCCTACCATTCATTTCCTTTTTAATTAATCGCTCAACCTTGTCAAGTTTTATACGATAGTTAGACAAAGATAATTCATAAACTCCAAACCTCCAACCTTTTTGTAGAAAAACTTCAAGCAAATCAAAGTCTACAGTTTTGTACCACTCTCCACCCAATGCGGTGTTAAGTATTTTTATTTCCTTTGTCTCGTTATCTTGCATAATCTTACATCCATATAAGATTCGTGCCTGATAGCCATCGCCATCCACGCTCACAGAAAACTCATCTGTGATGGCTTGTTCCATTACATCATCCAAGCAATACTTAGGCAAGTTCTCTGCAAATAGTGTCATAGTCCATATCTTCTGATACCTTGTCAGATACCTGTTCGATTCCGTGAATGATTGATGAATGCCCAACCTTGTATCCATAGTCTTCCATATACTCCTGTATATATCTGATTTGCATAGGTCGGTGGTAACATAGATAGTATAACAGATGCCTTGCATCTACCAAGTCTCTACGTTTTGATTTAGTGAATATATCCTCTTGTGTTATGTTGAATGTGTTCAACACACGCTCAAGGTATTCTTTGAACACTCCTTTTTTCATAGCTTATTATTATTGTTGCAGAAGATTTTGCCGAACGTAACAAATAAGTCGTTCAGTTCATCAACTGCAGAATTAGAATTGTGATTTTCTTTTGTGTGAAGTTCCGACATCCACTCATTAAAATGATATGAGTCGTCTATAAATGTGTCGTGAGTCTCCTGTTCACGCATCTGCGTAAACATCTCTTTTGATTTTGACATAACTATAATGTTTGATTTAGTAAATATAATGATTGTTTATTTATTGTGCAAATCTTTTTCATTCTTTCTTATCTGCACTTTCAATAAAAGCAGGTATCCAATCAAATCAGATACCGTGTCTTCGGTTGCGTCAGTTATTCCACGCATCTTAATACGAGAAAGTTTGTCGTCTATCCTCGCATACAACCCCTCCACTGCATCCAACTTACTGAATATCTTTGGTGGATTGTTAGCCGTATCGCCATATGCTTTATTCTTTTCGATGAGTAGCATTACTATTTTTCGTGCCTCATCTTTAATCAGGTCAGCCGTATTACTCATTACCATAATATGTATTAAAGACAACCTCTTCTAATAATGGTAGCTCAGTAGATACTGCGTCTCCTGTTTCTGTAACTGTCCACCAATCTCCATTCTTTAGCAACTGAATGTAACGGTTTCCAATGTACATCATCACTTGCGTACAGTCTTCGCTAACAGTTCCTTTCTGCTCAAAGTTTAGGAAGAAGTCTTTTTTAGTTATAAGTCTACCTGTGTCTTTGAAGACACTAAATGTTAGCGGTTCATCTTTGTCCGCTAATTGTTGCATCCTTTGGATGTAGTTTGTGTCTGCTTTACTGCGTAACTTTTCCGTAGTAGCTTCTTTTAAATAAATTGATTTCATTTGATTTAATTTTCTGAAGACCATTCTTTGTGCGTCATTACCAAGCAGTCTCCTACTATTACACGACCACACATTGCTGATACTTCAAGGTTCATAGGTAAATTTTCTAAGTGTCCTTCCTCGTTCACAAGTATTACCCAATCACTTGTGTACACAGGTTCTATCCACCCACCAACTGCTTTCTGCTTTGCCTCAAGACCTGCATAATCGTAGTCGTGTATGGTTCTTCCGTCAGCTTTAATTATCCGTGCCATAATTCATCCTCCTTCATTTGTTCTTCAACGTCATCAAGGTGTGCGTTGACGGTGCGTACTACGTGCAATGGCACGTTGACTAACTTATCGACTGTTCCGTCATCGAATTTTATTTCGATGTTCCAAGCAACTATCCTTTTCATAAGTGACCTCCTATCTCTAATTTATCACAGTCAAACCTCCATTCTGATTCTGATTCAGATTCATTCATAAATGATTTGTTGTGGTCATTAGCATCATCAGATGTTCCGAAGCCATACTCGTATGTTGCTTCGTTCATTGCGTTATCTATCTCATCGACATACAGATGTTCGTTGTCCCATAAGTATTCGATTAACTGTGCCGAGTTTAAGTTTTCAGGCACGTCTATTTCTACCGATGCAAATTTGTGGTAGACACTGCGTTGTTGTATTCTAACTTTCATTTTATTTAAGTTTAATGTTTGTTCAAAGATAGTACAAAGTTTTGAACTATCCAAATTTTATATCCGTGAGTTTGACCCACCAATATCCGTCAATGATTTTCTTATTCGCTTGACTCCACCATTGTGTCTTTGAAGACACTGCCTTTGGTAGGTATCCAACTTCGATTCCAATCTTCAACCCCAACTTCAGTGCCTCATCAATCTCATCGTGAGACTCAATCAGTGAGTCGGTATCATCATCGTGAATAACGTACAACTCGTGACCGAGCCATATCTCTTCACGTTTTTTTTCTCCCTGTTTCATTTGGTCAGTAACGTCTAACCAAACGAACTTGTCTTTAGATAAATGTATTGCCATTACGATTCAATTTCATTCCATTTGTAATCCAAATTGTAGATGTCTGTTGCAACTTGGTCTATCGCTTCAAAGATTTGCTCAGTAACCCAATCGTTACTCAGTGCGTCTTTTAATACTCCCATTGCTACTATGTTATCGCAGTTGTAATTCTGCGTCACGTCTTGCAAGTGCCATAGGGAAAAGGTTTGAAACCCACGCAACTCTAACTCTTTACGTAAGTCTTGCGTTGATACTTCTTTTAAATTTTCCATTGTATTAGATTTTAAAGTTTCTGTTT
>Ga0315330_10000464_pt1 | contig 25005 bp, 14 predicted proteins | sample M140m34915metaG_FD_203453 | JGI IMG/M metagenome (GOLD analysis project Ga0315330, IMG submission 203453) | Ammonia-oxidizing marine archaeal communities from Monterey Bay, California, United States - M1 40m 34915 | ecosystem: Environmental > Aquatic > Marine > Intertidal zone | place: USA...
TGTTGTGATAAGTTTTTACTGTACATCACACCTGTAGATTTTAATGCTTTTAAATTATTTTTTTGAGCAGCATCAAAAGCTTTTTTATCTTTTATTATTTCAGGACCTATTACTTTACCAGTTGATAATTGTTTTAGTTTAACATTAAATTTACCAATTGTAAATGGATTGTAATATCTAACTAGAGACATCATAGTACCATCATACCAAGAAGGCATAAAGTCTTTATAAAATTTATTTACAGACTTATGAGCTTCTTTAGATATTAAAGCTGTTCTATAACTGTTTAACTTATTTTTAAAATCAGTATTTTTCTTACCACCCGTTATGTATTCAAACATAGACAAAGCTATATCTTTAGCTGGTGTCATATGCTCAAGATCTATTTTACCAGCAACTAAACCTTCTTGCACAAAATCCATAATACCAGCTAACCTTAATAATGAAGCTGGATTATTGTTCATTGTTTGCATTAAAGCAGCTACTTGTGTATCGCTTATTTGATTATTTTCATAAGCTGTTTTTAAACGATCAGCTAATTCACCTAAAAACTTATTATGTTTTTTACTATTTTCTACAGCTTTAGTTAATTCTGGTTTTGTAAACATACGTTTCTTTCTATGTAAGTCGTATGTTATAGCATTTCCTTTTATATCTACCTTATCTCCTGGCGCATACTTATCTACAAAAGCATTGAAGTCTGCTTTGTTGTCAAACAAACCATATCTATTTGTATTTTTCTTGTCAGGTTTATAATTTTTGTTTTCTATTAGTGTTGTGCTACCTGGTTGTGTTGGTGTAAATCTACCATCACCAATTTTTGAAGCAGCAGCCATACCACTAAGGTTTTCTATAAACTCTTGTCTACTTATTAATTTATTTTTTAACATAAAAGCTAAAGTAGCTCTTGTATTTTCTACATCAGATTTATTATTAAATATAGTTGATCCAGTTGGCCCATCATAACCATTTATACCTTTAAAACTTAATGGTGAATCAGGATCTAAACCTGCTTGTATTTTTATTTCTTGTTTAAATAATTCTGTTGCTGTTAAATTAGCTGCAGCTACAGATGGTTGAAAACTATTATACTTTTTCCATATATCATTTAAGTCTTTTACAATACCATTTAGTTGTGATTTAGTTAAATCAAATTCAGCTAAATGACCAGGTAAAACAGCTGGTAAATTATTCATATCATTAGGTGATAAATTTAAAGAAGATAACTTGTTTACTAAATTTATAGCTAAGATAGAGTTTGTGTTACCAACTTTTCTTATAGTTTTACTAAACATAACTTCTGACTTACCATCTTCTATAAATTTAAGAGCATTTATAGATTGACCACTCTCTAACTGTTGATCTCTTACAGCTTGATTAGTTAGCATTTTACCAGTTTGCATTACTAAAGCTTTTATTCTAGCACTAACATTAGTTTCTTTTTTATAAAGATTAGCACCGTCTTCTATAATACCAAAATATTCAAGAAAATCTTTTTTATAAGCTTTGTAAGCGTCTGTTTCTACTTTTGATTGTACTATTTCACCACTTTCATTTGTGGTTTGTTTTACTGTAAATTGTTCTGGTATAGGATTTTTAACTTGTGTAGTTAAATTTGTTGCGCTACCTGTTTTAGCATATGATACTTTATCACCTTTAGTGTAAAATTTATCTAATAAAACTTTTTGAACACCTGTTGATGTTCCACTAGCTGTTGTACCGTTTGGTAACATAGACATTAAAACATCTGCGTTCTGCTCTATAAACTCTTGAGCATTTTTTATATCACCTCTAGTTAAGTTACCAGCTTTAGGTTTAATACCAAACATTTCTTGTGTTTGATTAGGTGTTCTATCTGTTAAGCTTTTAAAAGTTTGTCCCTCTGGATCTATGTTTAATTCTTTTACCAAACCATCAATTTGTTTTGCTATGTCAGAATTTAATTCATCTTTTAATCTTATTTTAACTTTAACATCTGTAGTTGTGTTAGCTGCTTTACTTGTTTGATCATAGTTGTTTTCACTTACTATGTTATCTATTTCACCTGGCGTGAAATCACCTAAACTAACTTTAAAATCTAAACCAACACCGTACTTTTTTCTTACACCGTCTATCTTTTGTTCTATTTGACCATTTATCCAAGCACTAATACTTTTACCTTGAGCTGGATCCCATCTTCTTATTATATCTACAATACCTCTAGCACCTTTAACATCACCATACGCTACATCAGCTATCATGTCTTCTATATGTTTACCGTAATCTGAAAACTTAGAATACTTTTTAAATCTTCTTGCTATTTCATTTCTCCAACCAAAGCCTGCTTCCATAGCTTTATTTGCGTCAAAACCATCCCATGAGTAATTACCGTCAGCATCTTGCTTTATATTTAACAGTCTTTCTGTTTGATCAAACAATTGTTCTTTACCCATAGAAAAATCAACACCATCTTTCTTTTGCATTTCTTGTACAGCTTCTGTAGCCTGAGCCATTTTTACTTCGCCTTTTATAACAGACGCAGCTGCTCCTTGTATTTCACCAGCTTCAAAACTATCAGAAAAACTTTTAAGTAAATTAAAAACATCTTGACCTGTTTTTATTTCTCCAAAAGTATCAATGTTGTTTGTAGTACTTTGCCACCAGTCTAAAGCTCCTTTTAATATAGATTGATCTGCTTTTAAATCATACTTTCTCATAAAGTCAATAGCTCTAGCTAGCTTTTCTTCAGCTCTTTTAGCCTCGTTAAATCTTTTATAAGCAGGATCATCTTGTACAGCTTCAAATAAACCTTTATATCTACCAGATAAATAACTTTCAAGCATGTTAGCCATTTTTATCATATCGCCACCTTGTTCAACAATTGATCTAAATAATGTTTGATGACTAAGCTCATGTGAAAATACACTAGCGTTACCTATACCACCACCTCTTTCAGAGTTTGTTAAATCTTGAAAAGTAAAGTTTTGGTTACCTTGACTCATAGAAAAACCATGAACATCATATTTACCGTCTTTTGCTTTTTTTACTTCTTCGTTTAATCTATCTTTTAATATTTTTTTATCTTGATTACCTAAGTTAGAATCTTCTATTTGTTGTAAACCATTTTTTAACAAATTATCTACACCTCTACCTTTTATAACATTTATGTTTTTACCAGAAAGCACAGCGTCTTTCATTGCTAATTTACTTGCCAACTTAGAATCTTTACTTAACTGTGATTTGTTAAGTATTATTTCATGTTGTAACTCTAACTTTTGTATATCTTTTATTATATTGTTTATAGACTTTGCTTTTTCTACAGATGTTTGTGAGCTGTTGTTTATTTTATCAATATCTGATTTTTTACCACGTATCTCAATCATGAGATCCATAGCTTGTCTTTTTTCAGACTGTGTTAAGTTATCTACTCTTTGTTCTGTTTCTAACTTAGCATCTAAATTAAATCTTAATAATTGATCTTGTTGTGCTCTAGCTTGTTTAATAGCAGCTCTATTTTCTGGAGTATCATTATTTTCTAATCTAGCTATTTCAGTATCTAATGATATTATCTCAAGCGTGTTTGAATTTATTTTACCCCATGTTTCTTTTGTAGTATAAGCTTGATACATATCTTTAGCAACTACTGGAGCTTGAAAACCAAAACCAGACATCATAGCACCTGTTAAATAAGCAGTACCAACACCATCTAACATATCAACATCATTGCCTAAAACGTATTTATCTATAGCGTTTTGACCTAATGTTGCAAACATTTCAGCAGAACCTTCTTGATTAACATTAACAGCATATCTACCCAAAGCTTTACCAAAAGTCATTTGCCTAAGCGTATATTTAGGAACATCACTTGTTAAGTCTAAAGCTTGTTTAGAAGATTCTTTTACAAATGCTTTTTTAAAATTATTTTTTGTAAAACCAGAACCTAACGCTTTCATCATACCTTTTGCTTGACCTAAGCTAACTTTTTCAGTTACATATTCAGCAAGACCAAATCCCATAGCACCACCATAGTATTGCAAAGCGTTTATGTCTTTACCATCTGCCATTTGTAAATTCATTTCCGACATTTTGTTACCAGCAGCACCAGCAGATATAATAGCTAAACCTGTACCACCTGTGCTAAGTGTTACAGCTGTGTTAATAGCTTGCTCAGAAAATAAGTCTAGCATAAATGTTCCAAAGTCATCTAAACTATCAATATCACCAAGTTGTATGTTTTTTCGAGCTTGACCACCAATTTCATCTGCGGCATTAGCAATCATATCAGAGGCGTTGTCTATGGTTTTATATATCATACCTTTTTGCTTTAAAATAGGTCTTAAAGCAGCTGGTACCATAGCTAAATCATCTTCGTTTGTTAAATCAACACCTAATATATTTTTAGCTAAACCACCATAAGTTAATGTTTCAGCACCTAATTGTGTTAAACCACTTATTAAACTTAAACCAGTTTTAGTTAGCTTCATTACAGAAACATCTAGCTCGTTATAAGATCTTTTTGAAACATCAGCTAGCTCGGCTAATGTTTTAGCTTCAGCACTCATACCGTTTAAAACTTCTATATCTTCTTCAAATAAAGATACATGTGCTTTAAACTCTTCTTGTAAAGCTCTGTGTTGTTGTACTATGTCTTGTGTGATTTGATCTTCAGGTAGGTCTACTATTTGTTGTAGCTGATTAGCTACGTTTTCTATGTGAGATTTACGGTTTTTTATTGTCTGTACTTTTTTTGTTACAGCTTCTTCTTTTGTTTTGTATTCTGTTTTATATTGCGCAGACAAAGCCATCCTTGACAGCTCGTATTTACTAGGTTTGTAACCACCAGGTCCAGCTTTTGTAACAAGATTAGTTATATCTTTGTACCAAGGTTGTATATCATCTTCCATGTCTTCAAGAATATCATAACTTCTTTCGTTTATAATATTTTTTCTTTGCTCATCAACCCACATAGATCTAGCTTGATCTCTGTCTACACCGTCTTTTATTAAGTCTTCATATGGTAAAACCTCATAATCTTCGTATGTAGTGCCAACCATTTTATCTAGTTTAGCATTGTATATACCTATATCTTTTACTCTCTGCTTTGTTATTTTAGTGTCAGCTTGTAAATTAAGTTGTTCCTCTTCTTCAGGTTTTAACTTAGCTTCATTGTCAAGCCTATACTTGTACAAACTAGTTTTATTTGTAACTCCAGGTAGTTGTTGATTAAGTCTTGCTTCATCAGAATCTTTTTTAACTAATTTAAAAGTTCCGTTTGGAAGCTTAATTCCTATTAGTTCTTCCATGTAAATTATTATTTAAATCTAGATTTCAACCAATTACTTGCTCCAGGGCTAGTTGTTTTTATTCTACTAAGTTCTTTATCTTGTGACATATCATATTCAATCCAATAATCCCCTTGTTTTCTAAGTTGTCTATTTGTACTATATTTATTTGTTGCTGATGGGTAAGCTGTATATCCAGGTACCGTTTCTTCTTTTTCTGTTATAGCGTTTACTTGTGTAGTTTCTTCAATAACTTCACCATAACCTTCTTCACCAGCAAGTATACCATCAAGCACGCTGTCGCCACCTTCACCACTTTTAGCAGCTTTACCTTGTTTTGCAACAGTTTGCAAGTTACCAACTAAATGATCTTCTAGAGCTTCATTAATAGCTTCTCTTGCATCAACGTATACAGCAGGATCTTTACTATTAGCTGCGGCAACAGCTTCGTCTAAGCTACCAAAACCAGCAACGCTTAAACCTTGTTTAGCTATAGGGCTTTTACCAAATAAATCATCGTATAAAAATGATCTTGTAACTTCCCAGCCACCTTCATCTAAAGTGTTGGCAATATCGTTTCTGTGCATTGTAATATCAGCACTACTTAAATCTCTACCAGCATTATAAACTGATTTGTTTTTTGTTAAAAAACTTTTAGCTTCACCAAAAGCTTTATTAAATGGTTGATCTTGTGTAGCTATATTAAAGTTAAATTTTTCAACTCCTTCACCACCAAAAAATAAATTACCATCATCACCTATTTCTATATCTAATTCATCTGTATACAAGCTAGCATTTCTAGACATTGTTCCTTCTGGATCATTTGCTGCAGAAAAATTCTTATTACTATAATCTTCTAAAAAAGATTGTTTTTGACTACCAAAAGCTGTAAACTGGTTTTTCATATTAACCATAGCGTTTTTAGCATTGTTTATAATATCAACTCTAGCTTGATAACCTTCTTCACCTGGTTGAAAATGTATTATATCTCTAGCTGCAGCGGCTGCATTTATTTTCAACTCTTGTAACTTAGTACTTATAGCACCTCTATATTTTTGTGGTATTTGTGAAACATCAAAGTTTGCAGGTATACTATCTATATAACCAGCTATAGTTTGATCGTTTTGTGCTTTTTTATATTTTTTTTCAGCTTGAGCTCTTTGCGCAGCTTGAATCATAGCTGCTCCATAGTCAGGCGACTGTCTACTTATATTTGCTTGTCTCATAGCAGCCGCGTTACCTATACCTGACCCGTATGCTGTAGCTGCTCCTTTTATTAATGCTTCGTTTGCCATATTACTTTAATTTATTATCCTTGATTTTGTACAGCTGAAGCTGGTCCTGCAAGACCGCTTGCTACAGCGCCACCAATTTGTCCTATACCACCAATTACCGATTGTTTAGCTGCTTCCCTAGCTGCATTTGCGGCACCTAATCTTTGTTGTGCCATACCTAACATTGTACCTGTTTTTTCATACTGCAACTGTCTAGCCATACCAGCACCTTGTCTTTCCATAGCTTGATTTGAAGCTGCTTGTTGTGCCATTGCTGCTTGATTGCTAGACTCTTGTTGAGCTATACTAGCTGAAGCCGCTTGGTTTTGTTGAGCTGCTTGATTTGACATAGCTTGAGCTAATGCTGCTATACCACTGCCACCAGCGGCACCTTGCATACCAGACATTATATTAGCTTGTGAAGCTTGATTTTGTTGGGCAGCAAAATCTGCTGCTTGAGTATTTACAGTTAAGTCTTCAGCGGTGTTTTCTAAGTTAGCGTATAAGTTAGACGTGTCTAAACCCATGTATTGCTGTTTCATAGCGTTCATCTCTGCTTTAGCTCTTCTTTGCTCTCTTCTTCTTTTTCTACCGCCTATTAAACCGCCCACAAGATTAGCCACTCCACCTAACGCTTGTGCTGCCATCATACCACCTGAAATTGGATCCATATTTATTATTTTAAGTTATTATTATTATTACACATTATTTGCTACTTTCAACTATCTCACTACCAACAGAATATATCTCAGCAAAAGTATTACTAGTATTTGTAAAAGTAACCTCAGCATAATAACCAGCTAAGCTAGACATGTTTGCTCTGTTATCTTTACTAAACAAGAAAAAAGATGATGTTGTTGGTCTAGTTGATAAATTATCTATGACAACGTTTAAAACCATAGAACCATCAGACAAAGGACCTTGTATACTTACAACAGGCCCAAGCTCATTTAAACCAGTTTGATAACCGTATTGTTGAGTTGGATTTGCGTTTCCTGATTGACCAGACCCTTGATTTTCTGTAAAAACACCAGTACTAGTATTTAAGTCGTATTCATTATCTGTTAACACATGTGGTGTTTCTGTATTTAAATAATACAAAGTATCACCAACTTGTAGCGACGCGTTTAAATCATACTGAAAAGATATATTTAAGTTTGCCATATGTTAAGGTGTTGCGTTGTTTTTATAAATTATAACTATTTCTAAAGTGTGAGGTTCAGAAGCTAAGTTATTAGTATTTGTATCTAATACATTTGTTTGAACAGTACCTGTTCTAGCACTATTATCAAATGTTGATGTTGAGTAATTTATAGGTATTTGACCATGATTAATTACTGTGTTAGAACCGTTTTTAAGTCTATAGAAAACTTCATCATAATCATACTTATCATTCATGTATGTAGGTATACCCGCGTGTGTTGCATCTAAATTCCAGTTTTGTACTTTTAAAGTTAAATCGTTACTTGAACCTGCTGAAAAGTTTTGAGCAACTAAACTACCACTAAATACAGCTGATAAATTATGTTCAGTACTACCAGCTTCTGAGTCTCTATATTTATAAACTGTATTATAACTAAACACACTACTTGAACCTAACGTTATGTTAACAGTAGATGTATTACTATCTTCAAACGAGTCGTTTACTTTAAATCTAAATAAATCAGTTCCACTTTGACCAACGTTTCTTGTATATGTTGCAACTCCACTGCTAGCTATACTTAAAGTACCTTTTGAAGGAGCTGTTACAACAATATAACTTAACGTATCATTGTTAGGATCTGACGCTGTTAAACCATGTGTTGTTGCGCCACTAGCAGCCGCTGTAAAACTTGATGTACTTGTTACAGGTGCTTGATTAATTATATTATCTAAATTTAAAACAGAAGAAACACCTGAAGTTCCTGTAGAGTGTATTTCTATATCACTAGCAGAAACAGTTATAGTTTGCGTTCCGTTACCTACGGCAGCTAAACCTTGTATTGTAAAATCAGTACCATTGTTTGATGATGCTATAGTGTTTGTAAAATCATTTGTACCAGATGTGTTATAAGCTGTTGAATTACTAAACACAGGTTGTCTTCTTAAATATAAATTTTTACTAGCATGTGTAGCTGTAATTTGCATTTTTGCTAAATTATATAATGGTCCTTCTTGTTCTTCTAAATTAAGACTTACGTTTAAAGTATTGTTCACGTGTGTTTTAGTAAACGTTTGGGCTGCAGAATTACCTGTTACAGAAAATATAGCTGGTGCGGACTGTGTCCATGTAAAAGTTGGATTACTATTATTATAGTTATTAACAGCACTAGACATTGATGTTGGTGAAACTGCCGTTACTTTAACATTATACGTGTCACCAGAAGCGTTAGCTGGTATTTCAATAACCTTAGATATATTAAACTCATTACCAACTGTTATAGTTCCACTGTTTGTAGAAGCAGATGTAAATGTATCAGTGGTAAAATCATATGTATTACCATTACCTCTTGTTATTGTTATAGTAAACTTTGAAGTTGTTTTTGTACCAAACACATTAATTGATCTGGTTTCTCCAGTAGAGTTAATTACATCCGTGTTAGTATTAACAGCATTTATTTCATCAACTTCTGTTGGAATTGCTCTAGCTGTTCCACTATAAGTTATATTATTACCCGTAGTAGAAGCTGTGGGAAACACATAGCTTACTGTATAATTTTTTGCAGTAATTCTTGATGAAGAATCTGTAACAATACTTGAGTTTTCTATTGTATGACTACTAGAATAACTACCGCTTACTACAGGATCACCTGGTTCTTCAGCAAAATAATGACCAGAAGAAGCTTGTAGCGTAAAATTATCAACTGTTTTTGATTCACCAGCGCTACCAGTTTGTTGTGTTATTGATGTTGTGCCTGCGTTTTGCACGTTAGTACCACTAACAATTCTATTACCGTCCCAAGTATAAGGTATTAATTTTTCTGCTAACGCACTACCATCTATATCTATTACAGAGTTTGTATTACTGTTTGCAACAAAAGAATTTTTTAAATCAACAGTTACTAAAACTGTATTTCCAGCTGCATATGCATTACCACTATTAGTTAGTGTTATACTTTGTATTGGCCCACTAACCAAAGAACCTGTGTTGTTTGTAAAATCAGACGCAGCAACTCGATAACCAGTATTAGGTGTTATTGTTAACACTTGACTAGCAGTAGAACCTAATGCTTGACCTTGAGTTACATTTACAGAAGCTGAATTTATAGTACAATTAGTTAATGCCATTAGTCGTTATTTTCAGTTATTGTTATAGTTACTTGAGCTGGCGTTACATCTCCTGTTATTTCTGATGAAAAACCTATGCCTTGAACGTTAAAATCTTTAGTGTTTAAATTTAAAGCACTACTAACTTTTTCTCCAACAATGTAGTTAAACCATTTACCTTCTTTATCAATAAACTGTGGTATACGTCCACTTTGTAAATTAGTTGTTATCGAATTAACGTACCATCCGTTTGTTGCGTTAGGATGGTTTGCACTTATTAAACCATCAGTATCTGTTGCGTCACTTAATATTCTACCTTGAGTACCTTCGTAGTTTATTGTTTTAAAACTTTTTATAGTACCTGGAAAATCATTTAACAACAGTGTTATAGATGAATTTGTAAAGCTATTATAAAATGTATTTCTTACAGGGTTATCATGTGAATATATTTGACCATCTTTAAACGTATAATATATATTATTTAATGATACACCGCTTTCAGGTATAAATGATTTTCTACTTGTCCAACCATTAACTTGTTCACTAAAAGATATTGTATCTTCTACACCATCTCTTTTTGAAAAATTAGGATCACACTTAAATGTAATATTATATAGATTTTTAGTTACATCATAACTACCTAAAACAATATCAGATTCAGCTAAACGATCTCTAAAGAAATCTACCATACCTTTTGAAGATATTGGTGTTAAACCATCTCTTGATAATCTTAAAATAACACCTCTAGCTTTGTCTGAAAAATAAGCTCTAAAACCAGAAGCAGCAAAGCTTTCAGGGTTTTGACTAATACCATACTCTCCTACAAACGGTGTTGTTTGTCCTAAAACATTGTTTGTTGACGTTAAGTTTGCATTTCCGTCTGCATTAAATAAAGCGTCTTTATTTGCTAAAACTCTTAATATTTTATCTTCACAACAAACTATTAAATCAGTGTTTCTTGTGTGTAGCTTTTGTATTGAACCATATTCTGGGTTTAACTCTTTTGTTATTTTTTCTGCTTGTATAAATTGATTAGTTCTATTTATACTACTTGGAGAGTTGTATATACCAGAATATATTAAACCTGCTTTTTTTCTTTCTTCTTTATATTGTTCGGCAAGAACAGCAGATGCTTTTACACCTTTAGCTATAGTTGTGGCGTTAAAATCATCTCTTATTCTATTAGACTCAACACCGTTACCAAACGAATAACAATTATAATAAACTAAATCATGTGAATTACCATGATTAGCTATAGGTATTGCATTACTAGCTTCGTAATATATATCTACATCTATATTTTCTTTAGGTTCTGTTTCAAAAACAGCTGGGTTTGATGTGGTAAAAGATCCATCATCTTCTGGAATAAGTATATCTATATGAAAAGGATTTATAGGCGGGTCAATATACTCGTTACCCCAACCCTGAGCATAAGCGTTTTCTGTAAAACCAGTAATTGGTTTATCTAATTTTATTACAAACACTGTTCTTTTATTACTAGGCCAACTATCTCTACTAGATCTTGAAGAATAATTTCTTACAGCAACAACTAGTGAATCTTTTACTTCATATACAACAGCATTAGGATCTTGTCTAAATCTAAATTTAGTACCTATTTTTCTTATATCATCTGAAAACTTTTTACGCGCCCCATTGTTGTCTCTATCTCCAGTTATAGTAGAATGCCACTCATCATAATTCCAAAGGTGTGCAAATGTTATAAATATATTACCTTCTTTTATACCATCTGGTTTGTTTTTATTTCTACCTTTGTAGTGGGCTTCTTCACCACCTCCCCACCATATATTTTTATTACCATATCTATAAGTTCTATAACCAACACCTGTTGGGTTACCTGCACCAGATTGATCTACGATTTCTTCTGTTACATAACCTTGTTTATGAGGTTGATAATCTCTCCATGCGCTACCATCTAACTGAGATGTTTTTCTCTGCATTGTAGCAGAAGTACTAACTCTATAGGTTGGATCTGGTTTTTTACTTAATATGTATTTTTCAAGAGTAGGATCTCTTAATAGTTTTATAAAAAATCTACCAGTAAACTCAGGTTTATTTTTACTTTCAGTTTTACTTAATTCTAATCTTAAAGAATCATCACTAACCATGTTGTTGTCAGATTTAGAAGCATCATACGCAAGATTATCACTGCTACCTGAAAATAAAATACCTATATCAACCCCAAAAAATTCTTTAATTTCTATTTCATAAATATCACCACTACCTTTTTTAAAAGATTTTACTTTATAGTAATTACTACCTCCATTTGAACTAAGAAATCTCATTTGTAAACCAGCATTTTGCAATGTTTCTTCTTTTGTAAAATTACTATTATCTAAAAGAGCTTCTTTGCTAACCTGAAATTTACTACCATCTATAAATGGAACACGGTTTGCCATGTTATCTTGTTTTAACTCATCTAAAGAAGCTGTACCTATAATTTCTTGCTCTTCTCTTATATACAAAGGAGCTTCGTTTGATATTGATAAAACTCTATATTTAGCTTGATCTTCTACAAACTCACTTGATGTATGAGCTTTTTTTAGTATCAAATACGTGTCATCTTGAATTTTATTTCTTTCAGATGATGGTAAGCTGATCCAAACGTTTCCGTCTTCAGCATCGTAATATCTATCAATAGTAACATTATAATATTCATTAGAAGGTTCTTTTATAAAAAACTTAAAATGAGTAAAACCGCTAGGAGCGGTGTGTAAATTTTTAACAATAAATTTATTATAATTTATAGCGTTAGATTTTGATATAAACTTACCACCATCCTTATGTGTAAAAACAGGTGTTTCTCTACCATATTCATCTCTGTAAACAACACCTAATTGATACGTTCTTTGTGATTTTATAGATTCACCAGGTTCGTCTTCAATTGAAGGAGAACCATTTAACTCTACATTAAATCTTGGTTGTAAATCACCTACGTTAAAGTTTTGTAAATAATTACCGTATATTATTCTGTTAGCAGCTAATTCTTGTGCTTTTGCTTTTCTAGGAACATTATCCCATGGTCTTAGAAGTTGATTAGACTCAACTGTTTTATATATTAACTCTGTTTCTATTTCATATTCATTTGTTGTCCAAAATGAATCATTTACCTTAACAGTATCTACAACATAAACATTATTTACACCATCTTCTTTATATAATATGTCAACTTCGTCTACTTGCTTAGGTATATCTGTTGGCCTAAAACCAGATAATTTTAAATACCTTAAATCGTTTTCCATGCCTAAATTATAACCTTTTCTAGGATCAAAATCATATAGTTTAGGAACAAAAACTGTTTTTGTAAATGGCGCAAATGTAGAATATTCACCATCTTTATATTTATATCTATAAGAAAATCTTACAAATTTATCTATAAACATTGCTTCTTCCTGGTCTAATGTTAAAACCCAATTAACCTTTGCGTTAGGTACTTCATCAGGTATATTTAATATTTTTAATTGAAGCGTTGTTACGGTAACAGGTATTTGTTGATAACTATTAACAACCTCACACCTTATGTCTTTGTCAACATCAAGTACTTCATCATCTGAATCTTCAAGTTTTAAAGTAACTGTATCACCAACAACTAGATGCGGTCTATTACCTAAAATATCTGCTTGCAGCACAACAACTATTTCACCAACTGCTAAAGGCGCTGCGTTTGCTGTGTGATAAAAATTAGCAGCAACAATTGTTTTTATAATACCTGGCACACCTAATATACCTACTCTTTTAGTATCTCTAGCATCAAAAGTTAAAGCGTTTATAGGTCCTTTTTTTATTACAGTAATATCTTCTTCTGTAAAATTATAAGCCATAGAAGCTAAACCAGTACCGCTAATATTATATGGATTCACTGGTAATAAAGTAGTGTGTGTTGTAAAGTTTATAGAACCATAAGTTGAACCATCACCTTTAAATTTATCTATATTTATAACTTTAGGTTCGTTTAAATTATCTGTAAAAAATAATAAACCATCTATAATATTAACACCTGTTATATGGTGGGTTGTACTAAAATCTAAAACACCGTTTGTATCTACTAATACAGGTTTTATTTGATTTCTTACTTGATCATACTCAGCAATAGCATCTACGCTGGTACCATTTATAAAAAAGTATATTTTTTCGTTTTCTGTATCTGCAATACTACCAACACAAGTGGCACCAGATATATTAATAAAACTTCTTTGAAAATTACCTAATATATTTTGAGCTGCACCAACACTACCGTTTTCAGAGTTGGCTAAATCTATATTCATCGCATCCCTATATTCACCATTAGGCAATATTCTTTCGTCCAGGTCTTTGTTCATACGACCTGCTTGAAAAGTGTGTTTTATTTCTGGCATGTTTTAGTGTTTTATTACTTTTGATTTACCTCTCATTGTTTGAGCAAGCTCTTCAGCTTTATAATTAGATAACCTAATTTTAGCATTTTTCATAGTTGCAAATCTTTCTTTTTTATACCTTGCTATTATATATTCTGGTATACCTATTCTTGTAGATAAAATTGCGTGAGCAACCCATTTATATAAAGCTTCTTCAGCAAATTTATGTATAACAGCATCTTCATCTACAGCTATACCATCACTAATATATTTAAGAGTTATTCTTTTACCACTCATATCTGAGCTAAAATGTATATTACCTTTTAAATGATCTATATAAAAAACTCCGTTTCTTTGAGCATGTTGAGGTTCTAAACCATATCTTCTACCATCATTATATATGTAAAAATCAGCATCAGGATCGTCTATATTAGTGTCTACGTTTGTAGCAGAACTTGATAAATAACTATTCCATGTATCTGAATCACTAGCTACAGAAACATTTCCATTACTATCAAATATATAACCAAAATCACTAGCTTGTAAGAGAGCTGTTGGGTTACTTGTTTTTATTGCTGGATATAAAACTCTTTCTATACCGTCTCCAGCTGAATGTGATAACTTAACATAATTAACATAATCGTGTGGTAATGGCATTTTTAATGATGGTGGTAATTCTATTTCTAAAGCTTTTTCTGATCTAAGTATATCATAACTAAATTCTTGTAAACCTCTTTGAGCGTGAAATAATACATCTGCTCTTTTTACTTTAGATATAATTTTACTTTCACCAACATAACTGATAATAAAGTTGTTTATAAATTGTTGTAGTGATATGTATTGATAATTACCAAGATCTGGATTTATAATTGAAATAACTACAACATCACCGTTTGTTGCTCCTGAACCTAATGTTAAAGTATTTGTTGTACCTGATTTAGGAAAAGTAAAACTACTAGTTATTGTACCGTTTATTGTTACACTGAGCTGACCAGCCGCGTCTGGCATTGTTGCTAAATTGTTTAATAACGTTTCGTTTTCTGGAAATGTTAATACAAAATCAACTTGTCCACCAGCTGCTGTAAAACTTTGAGATCCGTAATACTGTTGTTGTGTTCCTTGGAATAATGGCATAATTATTTATTTTCTTGTTGTACGTTCTGTGCTTCTTCTGTAGCAGCCACTTGATAAACTTGTGGGTCTTTTAATGTTATACCTGCTAATTCTAGTATTTTAATTACTAATTCTGTTTCTTCAGAATCATGTAGTTCAAAATGCCTAGCTAAATTAGAGTTATATAAAGCTTTACCGTTAGTTGCATTTATAACATAAGCCCAATTAACAGAAACTGGATTTGCTATATAATTACAATAAACATTGTTTACTATACTAACTGGAAATACTTTGATTGCTACTTCACCATTTGATGCGCCGCCTTGTGATCTAACATAGACTGGTCTTGTAGGTGAGGGTGCTGTTAATGGAGAATTTTCTATATGATGCACCTCGTTTTGATTTATTTTTTCTATTTCTATATAACCACCTTTATATTTATAGAATAATTCACCCATTCTATAGTGATTAGGTAATGTAAAGTCGTTACCACTTACATAGGTAACAGCTTGTCTAAATCTTTCAAATATATCTATTTTTTCTTGTAATATATCTACTTGATCTGAATAAGTGTAATCATTACCTGGTAATCTACTAAAAGCGTTTAAGTCATAAAAATATTGCTCAAAAATATCCATTTGAGCTTGGTTGGCATATAGATTAAATTCTTGAGGTGTTAAATAACCTCTTTGTTCTTTATTAGCTATTGCCAAAACTCTTTGATAAACTGTATCTATATTTACTGCCATATTTTTTTATTTATAGTAAGCAACCACCATAGAGATGGTTGCCTCTATAAGTGATTAATTATTTTAATCTTTTTTCTAATGTTGCAAGAACTTCTAATCCTTCATCAGTTTTAAACCATGCTGCTAATGCAGAATATGGATGCTCATCAAATGGAACTGTAAATAGTTTTCTACCGTTAGATTTCCATTTAAAAGTTCTACCGTCACCTGATAAAGCTATTATGTTTTGTTCTACAGCTTTAATCCCTAAGTTTCTAAGTTGAACGTTGTCATCGTTTGCAACTTCTAAAAACATAGCTGGATTATTTTTAGCCATAACTAAAACATCTCTTTTAACTTCACTAGATGACATTTTTGAAACAGCGCTACCTTTTTCTACTCTTAAAACAGCTTCCATTTCATCTATGTTCATTTGTTTTGCAGCTGATAAAGCTTCAAATTCTAGTTCAATCCAACCTACTTGATCAGTAGCTGTTGCTACTTCATCATTTTCTGTATAAGTACTACCTTTTGAAGGGTGATACAACGATAATAATGTTTGTAATGCAACTTTTTGTTTAGGAACAGCTAATATACCGTTTCTAAATAATATATGACCAAGAGTTGCTACACCTTTTTGTTCATCAACAAAAGGTGATGGTTGATTAGTGGCATACCTTAATTCTCTATTATAACCAACTTCTTCGTCAAAATATAATAAAGGTTTTGATGCCGTATGTTTACTTGATATTTTATATATAACAGGTTGTTTATTACCTTTTAATACATAAATTCTGTCTTTGTACTCCCAATTTTCTGGAAGATTTAATTTTTGTTTTTTCATGATATAATATAATATAAATTAATAAAAATAAAGAGGTGGGTGCCGAAGCACCCGTCTCTTTATATAAAATAAAATGTTACGATACTCTCTTCAATAACACAAAGTTATTTGCAGCTTGTACACATAAACATCTTTCTGATAGGAAGTTAACTTGCATTTTATCTAATGTCGAAGTATAATTTCCACCAACAGAACCTGTAATCCAAGATTTCAGTTTTCTGTCATCAGCTTCAGAAGCTCTATATCTAACATGTAAGAATGGTCTTGAGATGTTTTTACCCATAGACTCATCATAAACTGTTGAAGTTCCAGCAGGAACGATAACACCTTCAATGTCAGAGAAACCTCCTCTAGTTACTGAATCATTTAAGTATTTCCAGTCAGTTTTGTAGAAGTCATAAGAACCTCTTCTGAAACCAGAGAAACCTAAATTTAGCGCCATATCCTCAGAGTTGTTGAATACACCGTAAGATGTACCACCTGAACCATAAGAATTTTGAGCAGCTAACATGTTGTCAATACTTAGAGATGTGTTTCTATCTAAGAACATCATGTTTTCTTCAATAGCTCCTTGCTTGTCTAATTCTGCAAGAATTAAATCAAACTCAGATAAACCACCAGCACCACCAGCAGGATCGAAATCTTCATCTTCAAATACTAAACCTCTATCTGATAAAGCAGCAAAAAGACCTTCAGTACCATAGATATTAGCAGATGTAAGTGCACTTTGATTAGAAGCTTCACCTTCAATCATTGCCATTTCTAGGTAATCGTTAAATCTTAATCTTGCTTCAGCTTCAGACTTTAGGTACCATAGGTAACCAGAAGCTCCGTTTTCTGAAGTAACTTCAACCCAACCAATCTGAGCAGTATCAGAACCGTTTACACTGTACTGATCTCTGATGATTATTGGACTATTGCTGAATTTTGTGAAAGAAGCATCTTTTGACTTGTAAGTTGAAGACATTTCAGATCCTTTGCTAAATTCAGTACCGTATACAAACACAGTATTACTATCATCGCCATCAACGAATTGTACTTCGCTACCTGAACCAGATAAATTTTGTTGCGTATATGGTTGTATTAACGCAGTTGTAGCACTAGGCAATGAAACGACATAACACTTTAGTGTTTTCGCTACAGAAGCCGAGATTATAATAGTATCACCAACGTTGATTAAGTGACCAGAAGGTAATGTAATTACACCACCGTTACCTGAACTGTTATCAGCATCAGCAATTGCTACGCCTGTGTATTGTGTGTGGATTCTTCCTTGCTCAGACCAAATAACTTGATCAGAAGCAAGTGGCATTTCCGCGCCAACCATACCTAGAAAACCAGATATAGTTCTTTTTCCAAATCTCTCCACTTCTTTTTCATAAATTTCTGGCAAAAACTGTTGTGCAAAAGTTCCACCTCCACTTGCGGAGTCAAAACTTAAGTAGTTATCTGCAAACAAATTCTGAACTGGACGAGGAGTGACATGTGCTAAAGCCGAAGCCGGGTTATTAGCACCACTTGTATTAAAACTCATAATTGTTTAATTTTTAATGTTTAACTTTATTTTCTCATTTTAACTCGGAGTTGCCTTGAATCACTACCACTAATAGCTTTAACTTTCATACCACCAGCTTCAACAACACCTGAGTGAGTTTGTCTTGGTGACATATCAACATTTTTTGCTTTAGCCATACTATCCTTGATAGCATCTGCTTTGCCTTGTTGATAGAAGTGATTAGCTACAGCGTCAGGATTCATTGCAGTGTACAAAGCTTTATGGTAACCACTAGGATCAATTAATTGATTTTTTTTATCTAAAAATTTAGAAGCAAAATTATTAATATCACTTTGTGACTCTTTAACCTTGTCAGCATTTTTAACATTGTATCTATATCTTTTATCTCCAACATTGAATTCAAAACCTTTGAACTCTTCGTTAAACAACTTGTTGGTTTGATTTTCAAATACAGATCTTTGTTCTTCAGCTAACTTATTACCTTGTTCACTTTCCTCGTTGTATCTGTTGAAAAAATCTATAGCTTTTTGTTGTTCTGGAGTCAACTTGCTCCCCGCCTTGATTTCTTCATAATATTTGGACTTTTGCCCGTCCAAGTGGCTTTTGGCATTCGCAACTTGCTCTTTTAATGCCAATTTTTTACGTTTAACTTCTATTTCTTCATCGACTTCTTCGTCGTAAGAATACAAGTCCTTCATAACAAAACTAACTTCATCATCGCTAAGATGTGGTTTAGTTTGTTTTAAATATTCTTTTACTAGTTGATTATCATCATAATTACTATAATCTTGATTTAACTTTACGTAATCTTCAAGACTTCCACCAGTATCTTTCATAAAGTCTAAAACTTTCTGTATATTTTCTGGTAAAGCTTCACCTGTTTCTTTAGATTCTTCAATAGCTTCAACAACTTCTTCTTTTGTTTCTTCTACCTTTTTTTCTACTTCTTCATCTGTTATCTCTTCAATAACAGGTTCTTCTTCTTTAACCTCTTCTTTTAGTTGTTCTTCTTTTATTTCTTCAACAACTTTTTCTTCAACAGGTTTTTCTTCTTCTTTTTTACTTAAATCAACTTTAGTGACATTACCCTCTTGTGTAACATCTTCTTCTTTTACTTTACTTAAATCAACTTTTGCAACGCTTTGCTCTGTTGATGTGTTAAATTTTTTAGGTGATTTCATTTTCATGTCTCCACCTTCAGTTTTAACTTCTTCAGTTTTTGTAGGTTGTTCTATAACCTTTTCCTCGGTTTGTTGAATTTCTTCAACAACCTTTTCTTCTTTTTTAGCCATAATATAATATTATAAAATTAAACAAATTATCTAGGACCAAACATACCTAAATCTAACCCAGCTAAATTATCATTACCAGCTGATTCAAAATTCTTAGGTGGTTTGCCCGTGTTTCTCTGATCTATTAGTTCAGATTGTTGAGAGGCTTGTATTCTAGTTCTCTCGTCTTTTCTATCTTCTTTATCGACATCTTTTTGTTTTAAAGTGTCTTGCTCCATAGTTTTTAATTGCATGTTATATTGAAATTCTAATGCCATTAACTCCTTTTTTAACCTAGCTTCAGACATTAATTTTTGTTCATCTATCTGAGCTTCAAGTTGAATCAACTGAGACTTTTGTTGAGTCAATGCTTGATTTTTTTGTACTTCTGCTTGAGCTGCAACTTGTTGAGCTTGAGCGTTAGCTTCTGCTTGAGCCTGCATATTTTGCTGTTGCATAATTTGATCAGTCTCTTGTTTCTTTCTACGTCTTATTTTTAAAACTTGATTAGCTAGCTTTAGATTTTTTATTTCTCTAACATCTATAGCGTCTTCTAAATTAATAGTTTCTTTAGCTAAAGCTGCTTGTATATTGTTTTCAAGCATTTGTTTTTCTTCTTCATCTGGCGCTAATTCAATAAATATACCAAAATCGTATAAATGTAAATTAGTCATTTCATCTAATGTAGCAACGTTGTGAGCACCTATTTTTTGAATAAAAGCTTCTCTTGTTGGTGAATATTCTATTATATCAGATATTCTTAACGATATACCTTCACACAAATCAGTTGTTAAAAATAAACCACCTTGTAATATATGTCTAGTTGCTGTATTACTGTTAGCAGCTGCAAGTTTTTGCACACCTACTAAAGCATCTTTTGAAGGTGTACTAGCATCTCTAGCTTCATTTAAACCGGTCACGTCTCTTATCATTTGTAGATAATAATTATACGTACCAATTAAACTCTGTATTTTATTACCACCACTACCTGATTGTATTTCTTGTATAGGTACTTTACCTGGATTCATATCTCCGTCACCAGTAAATGATCTACCTATAACAGAACCTGTTTGAAAAAACATATTTAAAGCCTCTTGTGGACTATAATTTGTTCCGTTACCTAAATCTATTTCAGCTAATCCATCAGCATCTAAATAAACACCGTCAGGAACCATTCTAGACATCACCTGTTGCAGTTTTAAATGAGTAAGCTGTATCATGTCAGCAAAACCAGTAATACGTCCTACAAGTGATTCTATTCTACCTTTATACATTCTAGGTGCACATATACTATAGTTCATTTTAACCTTAGTATAATCACTTTTAGGTCTTACCATGTTTTTAGCCATTTCCCATTTAAGTACTTTATCAGTTCCTAATATAATAGCTCCTTCGTATAAAACTTCTAAAACTCTTTCAAGCTTACCAAATCTTTGTTCTAAAACTTCAACTGGTGGATCAAAAGTATCATCTCTCATTATGATTTTTTCAGCACCACTTGCAGATTCTTTTAATTTATAAACCTCATTCATATAAGTTTTATAATTAAAATACAAAACTCTTATTTGGTTTTTATCTATATTCTCACCTATGTAAGCAGCTTTATCGTGTACTCTATTGTTTTTATAACTTTGACCCGATATTTCTTCAAGATCTTGATCACTTAAATTTGGAAACTCTTTTTTAATTTCATTTATAGGTAGTGTTTTTACTTCACCTACGTAATATAAATCATCAAAATAAGGTGATTCAGTATATGAGTAAACTAAGTTAGCTGGATCAACATATTCAACTTTAACTCCTTCAGCTTGATTAAAAGTGTGTTTTACAGCTCCAATACCTAATGTTACTAAATCATAGTTAACTCTTTTCTTAGTTAAATCATATCTATTACCATCAAGCAAAACATTAATAGCTTGTTCTTCAGCTAATTCAACAGCTTGTTTATAGTTTAGCTGCATGTGTAACTCAAGTTCTTCTTCTGAGTCTGGTAATTTTTCAGCAGGAGTAGAAGATAAACTTATACCAAAAGCTTCTCTTGAAAACTCATCTAACTCTCTAGTTCTCATGTCAGCTAGTATATTTTCCATATAAGCTGTTCTTTTACTTACACCATAAGGATCTTGTGAATAAGCTTTTATATCAAATAATCTTTCTGATATACCATTAACAACTATATCTACAAATTTAGGTATAATAGGTACTGGTCTCCAGTCTAAATTTAAATAAGATAAATCACCATTAATAGATAACTCGTCTTTATATTTTTGTATCGACTGCTCTCCTCGAGCATATAGTCTTAGTTTGTGATAGCTATTTTCATTATTATGGAATTTGTTAAAACCAACACCTTCGTCAAACCACTCTTTTTCAATAGCCTTACCAATCTTAAGTCCATACTCTGAACTAAGCTTTTCTTGGTCGCTAACGACTTGACTTGGAAAATAACCTTTTATATATGAATCAGCCATATTAGTTTTCTATTAATTTTGATTGTAAGCCTTTTTGCTTATACCTTGCTATGCTTATATTTATTTTTTCTTTTTCTATTTTAGCATTTGGATTATATAAATGCCTGTTACACGCCATTATAGCTAAACCAGAGCTAATAGTTGCGTCAAACTTTGTTCTGTTGTTTATATCAAATTTAGCCCAGTCTTGTAACGTTTCATTAAAATACATGTTACCGTGAGATCCATCTTGTTTTGCACCAACGCTAGCTTGTATATACATTTCTATAGCAGCAGCGTGTGCTTGTTTTACATCTTCACTAGAATTAGGTATACCACCTATTTCTTTTTCTGTTAAAGATAATTTATTCCACAACTTATCTGGTCTATTCATACTAAATCCTCTATAACCTCTTCTTTTTAAATAATATAACAACCTGGGTTTATTGTTTTCAGCAAGTATTGGCATACCATAAAAAACCAAAGCCATTAACATATCTTCAAAAAATATTTCAGAAGTTGCAGGTCTAGCTACATATTCTAAAAAAAATTGATTAGGTGGACAATCTTCCATGCTAAACTTAGTTAATCCATGTAAAGATCCTTTTGAACCCCTACCATCTACAGTTCCAGATATATCGTAACTATCACATCCAAAAGCACCCATGTGTTCATTACCTGGGTATTTTAAGCCATTTTTCATAACAACTCTATTTTGTAGATGTTGTGGAGGAACCCAAGACACTTTAAATCTACCTTTTGATTCTGGATAAAATATTACATTAGTATCTTTAACACCATTAATCCATTGAAAATTTCCAGTTGTGTATGAGGTACCAGCCTCTTCATTAAAATCTATTTGCTCGTATATTTTTGCTAAATTAAATATACTGTTTTGTGTTTCGTCTCTGAAAGCATGTTCTTCAGTTCTTGGAAATTGCCTGTAAAACTCATTTAAAGCATCTCCATCGTGTTTTAATCCATCAACTTCGTTTTGCCAATGATCTATAACACCTATATCTATAAAGTCACCATAAGGTCCTTTAACCTCTTCTGTTGGCGTTTCAAATACAGGTAATCCATAAGAATCAATGAATCCCTCGTAGTTCCATTCCATAGGTATGAACAAACTATATAATCCCGAGCTAGTCTGTCCATTGCGGTTTCTTTTTGTGACATCTGAGTTTTTATATAATTTTTTAAATTCATTACCACCTTTATCTAATGCATTACTGGTTGAACCCATCATGCATTTACCAATAATTCTACTACCTAATCGTAGTGTCGTTTTCGTGACCCTCCAGTTGTTGAGGATGTTGTTCGGCCTCTCCCATTTACCTGATTCATCGTGGACGAGGAGTTTGAGTTTTTCTCCATCATAGGAGTTATCACCTGTGTTCTTCCAATCAATGGTGGTGTCAAGACCTGTGAGCTCCTCGGGCCTATCACTCGTACTCGTGATGTTTCTTCTTGTAAGCTTGGATGCGGGTACACGATAGGCAAGCTCGGTTTTTGGTCGATCCATACCATCTTGTATCGGTTTGAAAAAGAACGGATAGTTAACGGATATTGGTACGACTTTATCAGTAAACATTTTTTTTGCATCTGGCCCAGACTTGGATAATATTCCAAACCTAGCATCGCTTGATATGGTTGCCATGTTAACAGCTTCCCCTGATGCCATAAAGGAGAACCCAGATCTTCTATTTTTAAGATAGCACATTCCGTAACATCTGGTATCCGCTTTGCAAGCTTCCCAGAAAATGTAGAATAATCTATTTGCTTCTCGAAAGTCTGGTTTCCCAACATCAATCTTGGACCACTGCAAGTACATATAATGAGTGCCAGTAACATAAGTAGGAATACCTTTGTTATAAAACCAAAAACCTTCATCTCTTTTTGTAAACTCATTTTCTATATAATCTATGTACTTGTTTTTAAATTCTTGAGGATAATCTCTCCAATCAAATATACTTTTTATTCTATTTAATTCTTTTGGATATTCAGTTACTTGCCAACTGTCATTATCGAATTTTTTTATTTTACTAGGTATTTTTGGTAAAGCTATTTTTAAATTTTGTATTTCATATACTTCACCTATTTGACCTGTTTTAGATATAACAATAACATCATTTTCTTTGTTATAACCATATTTCCACTTTTTAGATTTGTTTAATCTTTTAATAGTGTTAGTTTTTATATGGTCTATTACTTTATATAAAACTTGATTATACATCGTATTCTTTAATATCTATTTTATAACTAGAATCTAAATTTTCTTCATCTATTAAAACATGGCATCTTTTAGTTGCTTGTATAAAATATGATTTTTTAGATTGATAAAAAGGTTTATGAGTCATTTCACTAACTCTACATATATTAGGTCTTTTATCGTATATAGAACAAATATTACCTACTAAATTAGCACAGCTACCATCTTTTTTTATTGGCAAACCGTACTCCGCGCCATTCATTTTACCAGCAGCTCTACAACAAGCACCGCACTTAGAGCATAAAAAATCCATTACTTAGAAGATCTTTTTTCAGCAAAACCACTAAAAGTCTTAACTTTGTTTTCTTCTTTGACTTTACCCTCTAACATATCTTCTTCGTTTTGTATTCTATTTAAAATTTCAAACGCATCGAATATTGCTAATTTTTTTGTTGCAGCTGCGTTTTTTAAACGATCAGCCGATATATCATCATCAGAATCTACAATAGGTTCTTTAGCTACCTTAACTAATTCTTCTACAGCTTTATAACCAGCTTGGATTATATTCTTTTTCCTCTCCTTGATATTCATATTTAATTGTAATAAAATTGCTTTTTACTCTATATAGTCTTTCACCTTCTAAAATAAACTCATATTCACTTGATGGCCTAAAACCTACTAAATCATTAACATTTACAGTACCGTCTGAGTACTTAACTATTCCAACTAATGGTTTTT
>Ga0315330_10000466_pt1 | contig 24908 bp, 22 predicted proteins | sample M140m34915metaG_FD_203453 | JGI IMG/M metagenome (GOLD analysis project Ga0315330, IMG submission 203453) | Ammonia-oxidizing marine archaeal communities from Monterey Bay, California, United States - M1 40m 34915 | ecosystem: Environmental > Aquatic > Marine > Intertidal zone | place: USA...
GGTCGCCGTTCAGCTTTCCACTCTCTAAAAGCATAGGTGTCAGATTCACTCTTCCAGGGCCTGGAATTCGACCCGCTAATACCTTATTCAAAAACGCTTTAGCGCCCTTACCCGTAAACTTATGGTTAGCAAAGTTCGCGACTTCACTTGCTCCAACAGAGGCTCTAACTGCTTCAACTTCCTTAGCCACATAATCATGAGATCTTGATCTTTGAAAGGTTGGCTCTTCATAAGCATCCTCTGGAGAGTTAGCAAACCAAATAGCATTTTCAAGTCCAAAAGTATCCTGCCATACAGCGCCTTTTTGAGTCAAGCGATCATAGATTGACGTAGTTTTTTGAAGCCTTCCTTTAGGCAAGGTTTCGTTAGGGAAAGTCATCACAAAGCGGCGCTCATAATTTTCAGAAGACTTGATTACGCCCCATTCAGGCGTTGCAAAATCTCCAAATCGCGCAATATCCATAGCCCAAACATCAACTGACGGCTCACCCTCAATCATCCATTCGGCTAATGTTTTACCAACACCACCTGCTTGGCAGAATCCTGCCATGACGCCAACAGCTGTCCAGTAGTTTTTCATACCAGGAACAGGACCAATCATCGGATTTCCATCAGGTGAGAAAACAAATGGGCCATTTATAATATTCTTAATGCCTGCTGTTCCTAAAGCTGGGATTCTCTCAAATGCAAGCTCCAATCGATCCGCAATTCGGTCCAAGTCTGGCTCTAGTAGATCATGTCCAAAAGTTTGTGGTGTGCCATCCAAAGACCATGGGGTTGATCGAGGCTCATAAGTTCCGAGCAACATGCCGGTGCTTTCTTGACGGGTATAAATATTAGCTTCAAAGTCAATACAACTTGGTAGTCTTTGGCCATCCTTTAAGTTAGCAATTTGGTCAATCTCTTCGGTAATTAAGTAGTGATGCTCCATTGGCACTACTGGCAAATGTATTCCAGACATACGACCCAGCTCACGAGCCCAAAGACCGCCGGCATTTACAATATGTTCTGCATGGATATTGCCCTTTTCGGTCACAACATCCCATGAACCATCTGCCCTTTGGTTGGTTTCTATAACTGGTGTATGCGTATAAAACTCTGCGCCATGAACTCTAGCTGATTTGGCATAAGCATAGACAACTCCTGAAGGGTCAATGTCACCATCAGATGGATCCCAAAGGGCAGCAACATAATGATCAGGATCAATTAATGGATGCTTTTCTACAACCTCATCAAGAGAGACAAACTCTTGATTTAAACCCAATGATCTTGCATTAGATCGCTCACGTTTTAAATAGTCATGCCAATTTTGATTTGAGGCTAAGTAGTAACCTCCCGTCGTATGCATACTAATTGAATGGCCAGAGGTCTCTTCAATTTCTTTATATAAATTGATTGTATAGTCTTGGAGTTTAGAAACATTAGGATCAGAACTGACTGTATGAAACGAGCCAGCAGCGTGCCAACTTGAACCCGAAGTTAACTCATCTCGTTCTAAAAGAATGACATCCTTCCATCCCATTTTTGCAAGGTGAAAAAGGATTGAGCAGCCAACAACGCCGCCTCCAATTACAACCACTCTTGCCTGATCTTTCATAATGAATCCGTTAATAAAATTAAAATGTTAATTCAAAAAAGAATTAAACTCAAGTTAAAAAATTTAGTCAAAAATATTGAAAAAAATTTAGCTCCTTATAAAGGTGGTGCGCCGCCTTCTGATACTCTTTTATCTACAAAACTTGAGAGCTCCTCTTCAACATCAGATGCAAGTTTAGGTTCTTTGTAATCAGCCAAGAGCTGCTTCCATATTTTATTGGCGCGCTGAGAAGCAGTCTCAGAGCCTGCATCTCTCCATGACTCAAAATTTCTCCAATCAGACAATAGAGGGTTGTAGTGTTCTGTTTCATATCGATCCAATGTTTGCTGAGCTGCAAAAAAATGAGCGGCAGGACCCACTTCCGCAATTGCCTCAACACCAAGCGTGTCTTTATTGACAGGAGAAGGAGTTAAAAAAGCCTCCATCATTTGACTCATCTCAGCATCCAAAATGACCTTCTCATATGAAGCGCAGAGCCCGCCCTCAATCCAACCATGTCCGTGTAGGATAAAATTGACTTGCCCTAAAAGACAGGCCCATAATGACATCTGAGATTCATAAACGGACTGCTCATCAGGAGCATTCGAGGCATTTGCATTAGAGGCGCGAAGAGGGATTTTATATTTTCTTGCAAGCTGTCCACTTGCAATTGTGGCCTGTGTATATTCTGGCGTCCCAAAGGCAGGGGATCCTGATTTCATGTCAACATTAGATGTAAAGCTTCCATAAATTGCCGGAGCCCCTGGATTAACGCATTGATGAAAAGCAAGTCCAGCAAGCGACTCTGCATTCTGTTGGACAAGAGCGCCTGCAACAGTAATAGGCGCCATAGCACCGGCTAAAGTGAATGGGGTATAGATTACTGGCTGATTATGTTCTGCCATTTCGATTGCTCCCTCCAATAATGCCTTGTCATAGACTAAGGGAGAGTTCGCATTGACGACTGTTGTAATTGATGGCTCTTTTAAAAGGGTTTCTTTATCAATGCCTCTTGCAATTCGAACTATTTCAATGGCATCTAACATTCTCTCACTTCCAATAGCATAACCAAATAGAGGTTTCGTCGATAATCGAGCGGCAGCTGATACCGCATGTAAATGGCGCTCGCGAACATCCAAGTCACAGGGCTCAACTGGGTAACCGCCTAGAGCATGCACAGTATTCAAGATTTCACCAAGCTTGATTAGGTTTGAATAATCCTCAAAGTTACCTAAGATTCGTCCTCTATCAAGATCTGATACATTTGGGGCGCTCGAGACCATGGTGTTGATAAAGGATTGACCTCCAACATGAACATGCCTCTCTTTATATCTACCATGAAGAGTAAATTCACGTGGAGTAGTAGAAATTTTCTCCATCACGAAGTCTGGATCAAATCGAACTCTTCTTCCATCACTTCCAATCATTGCGCCTTCTCTCTTGAGAATTTCAACAGCGCGCGGCGACTGAATGTCCATACCTGTGTCGCACAAAACTTTTAATGAGGCCTGATGAATTGACTCAATCTCATCTTCTGAAAAGATTGACATCGGCTGAAAGGGGTTCTTTTTTTGGCCGTAAGGGGCCTGCTGAAAGCTTGTAACTTCTCTAACGTTTTTACTTCTACCTCTTCTCACTAGCACTCAACCTAATGATGTATAAATTTTGAATGTTAAATGAATTTACTTGTCAACACAAGAAAAAATTAATTTCTTGGATTTTGAGCCATCCTTTCTAAAATATCAACGCCCTGTTGTTTCCAAAAATGCAACAGATCAATAAAGATCCAATTTTCAGCGAGCATGTCTCCTTCCCTCCTGTACATATCTATGACTCTCATATCGCCTGGCTTTCCAGTTGCAGGCATACCCATAAAGCCCCCTGTTGGAGTGAGTGTAAGATTAGGCCATCCAAAAAAACCACCAAAATGACCTTCAGCTAATTTGCAAAGATGTCCATTAGATATCCGATCTTTAAAAGAAGCTCTAAATGGTCCTGAATGCTGCTCGGCATATCTTTCAATGGTATAGGTTGCTCCAATTCCAGCAGGCCCCCACCAGATCATATCTTCTTTCCAGCTTCTTCTTAACTCGTCAACTAGAGGTAATTCATTAGTATGCTTCCAATCTCTCATATCCTCAACCATGAAATTTATTGAAGCAAGAGTTTTTTCTCCCTCAGCGGTATCCTGCTCATCAAAAAGTAAACCTTCGTGAGTCATTGGTCCTGGCTGAACAAGATGCGCCCCTGTTTGAGGTGGGAAAGGAGTTAAACCAACTTGAATCATCACATGAGGAATATCAAAAAACATGGCTGTTTCAGTAATCTTTCCATCTTGAACTTTATTAAATTCACAGTAACGCAGAAAAGCCATTTTTCTTGATGGCTGAATTCCAAGCCACTCATTATCAAATAAGCCCATCAAGTGACCCATGGAGACGACCCAAACAGATTCAAAACCATCTATCTGGTTTTTACCAGCTATAAAAATATCCATCCTTCTTTGCATATTTTTAAAGGCATGGCGAAATGGCTGCCAGAAGACTTTAGATAATTCTTCTGCATCAGATTGTTCATTAAAAGGGTGAAACCCTCTCCAAATATAGTCTTTACTAATATGGTTGCTTAAGACTTTTGAAATTTCATCACCCTCTGCCTTATCCAAGGCTTTGTAATAATCTAAAACTAAGTTTTTTTCTTTTTGAAAATTCTGATTCATATTCCTATCCCATTTAATATCATTCTAGCACCTCTCTCAGCAATCATCATCGTTGGAGCAGAAGTATTTCCACTCACAATGCTTGGCATAATTGAGGCATCAATCACTCTAAGGTTACTCATACCCTTTACTTTTAAATCACTTGGTGAGACGACTGCTAAATCATCGGTGCCCATCTTACAGGTGCCAACTGGATGGTAGACTGTAAGCGATGTCCGACGGATATACTCTAATAGATCTTCGTCTGATTGAATTGATTTCCCCGGAGCTATCTCCTCTCCTCGAACTTCGTCAAACTCTTTAGATGCCAAAACTTCTCTCGCTTTTTTGATGGCCTCAACAATGTTTGCCTCATCTCTGGAGTCAGATAAAAAGTTGTGATCAATCAGGACTTGATAGTTGTCACCATCACTCTTTAACTTAACTGATCCCTTACTATGAGGTCTCAATAAACAAGTAAACAATGAATAACCATGGCCGAACTCAAATTTTCTTCCTCGATGGCTGCGGTATATAGGCGTAAAGTGAAACTGAACATCTGGATATTCAGGTGCTCCTAGTTTGGTAGCTGCAAAACCCCCAGCCTCAACAAAATTACTCGTCCACCAGCCCATTCTCCTAAATAGATAGTTAAACGGTGAGGTAAGTACTTGAGGTATGAGTGATTTCCAAGACACTCCGATTGACTCCGCTTTATTTGAGCGAACTGTAACCATCGTATCAAGATGGTCCTGAAAGTTTTCCCCAACCCCTGGGACATTGAGGTGGCATGTAATTCCTTCCTTTTCAAGCTCCTCCTTATTTCCCACTCCTGAGGACATAAGTATTCTTGGCGATTCAATTGCACCAGCAGATAGCACTACTTCTTTATTGCAATACAATTCTTTATCAACACCGTTAACTTGAAGTTTTATGGATTTGGCAGTATCGCCATCAATTTCAATGGATTGAACACGAGCATGGGTTAATATAGTTAGGTTGGGCCTAGAAATAATAGGCTCAATAAAGGCCCTGTAAGAATTAACCCGAGTTCCTTTATCTTGATTTACCTTGTAAATACCCAGACCCAATTGAGAGGCATCATTAAAGTCAGAGTTCTGAGGAAGGGCTATATGACTCCCTGCATTAATAAAGCGTTTTGCAGTTTTATTAACCTCTTGAGGTTTGACAACTGGCCATTCCCCATCCTTGGAATGGTACTTTGAATCTCCCCCTGTTTGATCTTTTTCAAGAGATTTAAAAATAGGCAAAACATCTTTATATGACCAGCCCTTACAGCCTAATTTTTCCCAATTATCATAATCATTCTTATTGCCGCGGATGTATATCATTCCATTAATTGAACTTGATCCACCAAGACACTTTCCTCGATTGATAGTTATGACTCGGTTTTTTAAGTTCTTTTGTGGGACGCCCTTATAAGCATAATCTAGCTTCTTATGATCATAAGCAAAATATAAGCCCGCAGGAATTTTGACCCATGGACTTTTATCACTTCCACCTCCCTCAACAAGGCAAACAGCGTTTTCAGGGTTCTCACTCAGACGATTGGCTAATACGCATCCTGCAGAACCTGCACCAATAACAATATAATCAAACTTTTCCATGGTTTATCCCTTGACAGCACCCGCTGTAAGTCCGCTTACAAGTTGCCTCTGAAAGAATAATACTAGAAGAAATAATGGGATTATAGATGAAACAACTGCCGCTACAGCAAACATCACATTGCCCTCTGTTTGAGTGGTACCCATAAAACTAGCAATTTTTGGAACCATTGTTTGATTGTCTTGATTTAAAAGAACAGCTGTGACAGCAAAATCATTATAAGCCAAAAGAAATGAGAAAAGACCTGCCGTAATCACTCCAGGCCACATTACAGGGATAATGACATGTCGAAATGCTTGAAACTGAGTGCAACCATCTACTTTAGCACTCTCATCAAGCTCTTTTGGTATTGTTTGAAAAAATGAGTGAAGCATCCACAAGGTAAATGGCTGATTGATTGCCACTAACACAATAATGGTGGTGGGTAACAAACCCCAAACATTCCACGCATAAAATGGAGGAAGATATCCTGAAACCAAAGTTATTGGTGGTAAAGCGCGAAAAACAAGAGCTATTATTAGAAGCCAAAATGAATAACGGAAGCCTGACCTAGAAAGGGCGTACCCTCCCAAAGTAGCAATAGTGAGTGAGGTAAGTACAGTAAAAAAACAGACTATTGCTGTATTGGTAAAAGCGCGCCAAAACTCTTCCTGAATCCATGCACCCTCATAGCCTGCACCTGTAAAAGATTCTCCATATACTGCCTGCGTCCTGACACCTGATATGGCATGTGTCCAGTCTCCCTTTGAGAAAAAATCTAACTCTACCTTAAAGGATCCCCACATTGTCCAAAAGAATGGAAAGGCTGCCACAATTAACCAAAGCAACACAAAGCCATAAATCAATAACTGAAGTCCCAATGGTCTCTTAATTTGATTAGAAGTCATATCATTTCTCTGGATTAAATTCACGCCACGTTCTTATCAAAACGGGCAATAGAAGAATAACAACTCCGATGATTGTCAGAACTGATGTCGTTGCTGCAGACGAAAAAAGTCTGATTTCTTGACCAATATCATTCCAAATAATCCATGAGAGTGAGGTTGCATGTGCTGATGCACTAAAACCAACGATTGGCTCAAATACTCGAAAGTTATCCATCAGTTGAATTAATGCCACGAAAGCAACTAGTGGCGACAAATGAGGAACTACAACATGAATAACTTGTTGAAAACGCGTAGCACCATCAATCATTGCCGACTCCAAAGTCTCTTTAGGAACCGTTTGAAGACCAGCATAAAAAACAATAAACGCGAAAGGGGCAGAATGCCACACACCATAAACGATCAGCGTTACCCAGGTTAACCCAGTTGATGCCTTTAATGATAGATTTGGATCTGAAAATATCTCTTGGAGTCCTGAGCCAACTATTCCTCTCGCATCAATCATCCAAAATAGAATTAAAGAACCAACAAGGGGGGTCACAATCATTGGAAGCAATGAAAAGAACACCATAAGTCCTTTAAGGTGTCGATGCAGCGAGTTGACTGCCAGTGCAATTATCAATCCAAACAATATAACCAAAGGGGTTACCACAATGACATAAGTCAAAGTAAATCCCATTGCTCTATAAAATTGAAGATTTTTGAGACTGGAAATAAAACCAGTGAAGCTTGACCTAGTCTGCCAAAACTCGGCAACCTCTTTAAAGGCTAGATGGTTTCGATCAGTATAGATTTCAAATCCAACCCACTGCCCTAAGGGCTTATCTTTCTTCAGTTGTTCGGTTGCCTGATGGTCAATAGTCGATTCTGTCGCACAGCCGAATGGATCACAGATTTCAGAAACAAGCAATACCTCCTCATGTGGCGCATGAAATGACTGGCTCACAACAGAAGTTAGGGGTAATGCTATAAATAAAAGCATCGCCAGCGCTGTAGGTAAAAAGAACCAAAAAAAAGTTTTATGCTTCATACAAGTTAGTCATCGTTTAAGACTATATTACACAAAAAGAAGGGGCACGCTTTAAACATGCCCCTACTTAGGAGATCAAAACATTAAAGTTTAGAGATAACCTTTTTCTTTAGCAGCTGTTGTGTAAGCCGCCTCTAGATCAGCAAGTGCTTGACTAGCTGTTTCTTTTCCTTGCATGAAATCAACAAGTTCCTTACCTGCTGCTGAATGCATTAGACCAGCATATGGCAACATTGGATATGGAGTTGTTCCCATTGCAGCCGCAGCAAATACACCTTTGGCAGCATCCGTTGGCTGATAACCATCAATTAGCCAAACCGCTAACGGCGAAGTTTCATCATTTAGCATTTCAGGACGAATTGCGTGCATCATAGCCATAAAGGTAGCTTCTGCATCTGCATCCGAAATGTTTTTAGAAACAGTGAATCCATCCCACCATAGTGTTGAAGCAGGAGTTGAGCCACCGCCTACTGTCATTGGACCTGCAATATCAGTATTATTTGCAACTGTTGGATCGACTTCATCACTCTTAAGTGGTCCAACACGAGAGCCCCACATATTCATAAGAGCAACATTACCTGCTTTCCATTCAGCACTCGTTGCGTTTGAGTCGTGAGTCAAGTAGTCTGGGTTCATGTAATCTGATAACGCTCTCATCATGTGAAGTGCATCTTCACCATGTTGATTGTTAACTGAAATCTCAGCTGAACCAGGCTTAAAGAACTCACCGCCATGACCAATATACATATTGACAAATTCCTCAGCTAAGTTCCAACCAGCAGCATAAGCACCACCAACTGGATGGTCCATCATTCCACTAGCACGGATATTGGCAGCAGCAACTAACATCTCTTCATAAGTTGTTGGCGGCGCAATACCTAGTTGATCTAAGATATCTGCTCTGAAAACTAAATGCTGAGCGTTTGCCATGAAGGCAACACCCATAATATTTCCATCAACAGTAATTAGCTGACTCTTCTGAAGTCCTTGACCATGCTTAGCAACTAAATCATCAAGCGGCCTAATCACATCATTATTCATTAGTGCAACAATCGACGAGTTTGCAACAATAGCTGATGTAAATTCAGCTGGATTACCTTGCATACCAGGCACATTGATTTTTTGGTGATCAGCTGTCAAGTTTTTCTCTACTGTAACACCGCCACCAGCACATTCCATAGCACCCGCACCAACAGTTTGGATTGCTGGGAATTCATTTCCAACAATGCTTACACGGCCATCGGATGCTCCGCATCCTGCCCAGGCACTAGAAGCTAATGTTGTTAACGCTACAACTGTAGCAATTTTTCTTAAAAACATATTTACTCTCCTATTTTTTCTCAATTAAATACTCTTTGTATCACATCGAATGAACCTAAAAAAACTTAATTTTGCATACGATTGCAACAAATTATAACACAGTCTATATTAATATATAAATAATTTTGCATTCGTATTCAGAATATTGGATTTATTTATTTTTGTTATGAAAATTACCTTCACTATTAATTACATTTTTAAAGGAGTACTACTTTTGCCAATTCGGTAATGAGTCATAACCCAGCTGCAATAAAACATGTGGAACATCGACAAATACCCAATTTTCAACTAAGAGTTCATTTTCACGACGCCACCAATCACAAACGCGCATAAAAACTCGCTCATTGGTTGGACCTTGTCCAAGGAATGGTTTTACATTAACACCGGTCAAGGATGGCCAACCTCCAGAGCAGGTGTAATTTCCCTCGCCAAATCTTGTAAAGTGTTTTGTAAAGCCATTATTTTTTGTTCCACCTGACCAACCTTCAAACTGTGATTCAAAGGGAACCTGAAATGAAGCGAACTCTTCAACACCTATAAAAGAACCGAATGCACCCGGACCATACCACATCATATTCTCATGCCAATAGGGCCGCCAGGACTCATCCTTTGTCGCTAATTTATCAAGCATATCGGTAACAATTTGATAGCTTTGCTGCCCCTCAGCAGGGTCTAGAGAATTTATAAGGACTCCATCTCGAGAGGCAGGCCCCTGGATCAGACCGGTGTACCCTCGTGAATACCCAGGCCCCATATCCAAAGGCCATTGATTACAGGCAATCATCAACTCTGGAATGTCTAGAAAGATATAACTTTCGACAGCCTGATTATTCTCGATACGGTGGAATTCACCATAGCGCAGGTAACTCAGACTTTTCGTTGCTGTAATACCAATCCAATCACTTACAAATTGACCAACATAATAACCCGTTGAGCTTATCCAATTTTGTCCCTCAAATTCTCCAGTCATGAAGATATCATCGCGCCTATAGAGCCCTTCGAATGAATGCTGGAGCGGCAGGAGAAACTCTTTAAGGTATATATCTAGACCTTTGAGCTGATTAAACGGATGGACAATATTAATGTCAGCATCCTCGCTAAAAAAACTCGTAATGTTCGATGAGAAATCTCCCGGATAGCTCAATGCCTTTGCATATTTCAAATAGAGTGAGCGGTCAGGTATCGACATAGTTAATCCTTTTAATATATATACTTTAGGGCAACTAAATGATTAATAAAGTAAAAACTAGGTACGGGATTTTTCAAAATCTTCCCATGCTCTTTTAAAATCATCAAACGTAAATTCAGTTTTTTCTGCAGGATTTAATATGAGCCTTTCAGAAGCAAACAACTTGTTAATTGAATCTTTCAAAATAGGTATTACCTCATTCGGAACTACAACTGCTCCATGACGATCTGCATGTATTAAGTTGCCTGGACTGACCGTCAATCCAAAGACATTTACAGGGGTATCTATCTCACGGACATGGACAAAGCCATGGCTAGGGCCTATAGAACCAGCAACCACTGGAAATTCTTCTGCAAGATCACCTAAGTCCCTCATTACTCCATTTGTTAGTGCCCCTGAAAGTCCAAACCCCTTGTGTACTTTGGTATTAATTTCTCCCCAATAGGCACCGATACAATTTGGAAAATCAAGATCTTCAATGACTACAACAGTCGGGCCATGAAGCTCTGACATGTAACGATAGTAATTCATTCTGCGCTCTTTGATGATGTCGTTGTTTTCTTTTGGAGGCTCTAAGGCTGCAATTTTTGCAGTTTTTGCATAGCCCACCATTGCACCACCCTCAGGATCTGAAGAGATCATTGTGCCTCGTGTAAATTGTGAAAAACCCCGTTTGCCTTGAGCAACCTCAATCGCATTACAGACAGTTGGTGTATCGACCGACTGAAGCAGTTTTAGTAAATCTGAATCTATTTCATCAGCCATTCTTTTAATACCTCCGTTGTTTCTCTGGGTTGCTCCAATGTAGGCATATGGCCTGCATTATTAATTATTTTTAAATCTGAATCACTAATCATATTATGCATCATCTCATGTCTTTCCACAGTACATAATTTATCCTCTGAGCCGCACATAATCAATACGGGGATATTAATTGATTGAATAGTGTTCAATTGATCTGCCCTTTTTTGAAGTGCTCTTGATTGATTAATAAAAACATCTGGTCCTAGGCTCAATGCCATATCCATACAGACATCAAGAACACTGCTTTTATTTTCACTCTCTGCAAGATAATTTGGTTTCATTTCATCTCGCATCACCTCTAGAAGCTTACCTTCTCTAACATCTTTTATCTGGGGTTCACGCTTTAATTTAACTTCATCTAGTTCAGCCTTAGGGTTTGTATCCATGAGTATGAGTTTCTCAATCCGATTCGGCTCTTGAGAATATATCTCCATAGCAACAATACCGCCCATTGAATGCCCTAGAAGTGAAAAACTTTTTGGAGCCTTTTTTAGCAAGTCTGAGGCCAGTTCCCTGACAGTTGGAAAACTAGAAATATCTGCAACAGTTACTTCTAAATTCTTACTGAGCTCTTCAATTTGTGGGGAAAAGATTCTTTCATCGCACATCATTCCCGGAACCATAACTAGACTCTTCACAACTAATTACTTGCAAGCAAAGCGCCCTCAGAAAGTGACTTTAGCTTAGCAAAAGCAATATCAGGATCTACAGCTCCAAATCCTGCGAAAGTTCCAAAGCCACAGTCAGAGCCCGCTATAACTCGCTCCTTTCCAACAATGTTAACAAATTTACTGATCCTTTCAGCAACTAGCTCTGGGTGTTCAATAAAGTTAGTCGTTGTATCAACAACTCCTGGAACAAGTATCTTGTCATCGGGTATTTCATTCTTACGATCACGAAAGACTGTCCATTCATGAGCATGCCTTGGATTTGAGGTTTCAAATAATGTGTATTGAGCATTTGCTTTCATCAAAGTTCCAAAAACCTTATTCATATCAATATCACAGACATGAGGACCCTCATAGTTTCCCCAGCAAATATGAATTCTTACTTTTTCCGATGGGACATTTTTTAGAGCATGATTTAAAGCCTCCATGTGCGACTCTGCTATCTTTATGAACTCCGAATCCGATAAGTCACTAAATAGCATATGTCGGGAGAGTGCTAGGTCTGGACAATCCAGCTGCAAGTCTAATCCTGAAGCTACAATCGTTTCATATTCATCTCTCATAGCATCTGCAAGAGCTGCAAGGTAAGCTTCTCTTGTGGCATAAAAATCATTCTGCAGAAATAAAGAAATCACACCTGGTGAGGCTGCATTCATAAAACCTCTCTCAACGCCCTTGGCTTTCATTGCATTTTTTAAATTGGTGATGTCTTTTTGAAGCTCTCCCTGCCCCTTAGACTTTACTTCTCCAGTGCACATTGGCCTTGCATATTGGGGCGTACCACCCTCATCTGCAAGTCTCTGAAGGAATCCTGGGAAAAGCTTTAAGTCTTCTGGTGCGTTTCTTGGACTATCTCCGGAAAATCCGGTATATCTATCTTTGACATAGGTAGCGTAAGAAATTTTGGAGGTTTCGCCATCACTAACAATATCAATTCCAGAATTTTTTTGTTTTTCAACTGTACTCAAAACATTTCTCTGCATGCATGCATCAAAGCTTTTTTCATCATAATTTTGATTATTTTCTCTTGCAAAAATAAAGTCGACTACCTCCTGACTTCTGGGCAATGAGCCTACGTGACTAGTTAAAATTTTATTCAATTTAATCTCCTTAAAATTAAGACTACATTCTCCATGTTGGCCCTGCTGTGTCATTAGTCTTAGTCACCCGAAAAAGACTGGATTCATTTGAGTTTAATGGTGCCATCCTATAAGTTAAGTTGGGCGTTATAAGGCATGTGTCACCCTCTAATAATTCTGAACTACCACCTTCATATTCTAGAGACCAGCTACCCTTTGAAATCATATTAACTTGATACTGGCCTGGAGAATCGAACTCATTAATAAACGAACTATTTGTAATAAAGTCAACTTCGAAACCGGGCCTATCTTTTAATATTCCATTTTTTCCTATGACGTTGACTAATCCTTTTTTTGAACTTTCAAGAAGATCTGCTGCACTAACAAAAAAGTTTTTTTCAAATTCTTCAGTTGTAACAATAGGAAAATCTTTTAGCTCGTCGTCACTTAAAAGGGGCATTGGATTAACATTGCCTGGAAGCGACTCTCCTTTTTTAGTGTCATAAAGCAATCCATTTTCGCCCAATATAAGGCCGTACTCTTTTGCATTATTGATGACTTCGGGAGCCCATGTCACTCCGCCTCCGGCATCATCACCTCCCAGAACTGCCATTATCATTCCGTAGGAATTGCCAATATTTTTAAATGCTCTAAAAATACCAGTAGGAATATTAACCAAGTCGCCTTCACTCGCAATTACCTCGCCGTCTTTTCCATCACGACCCCAAAAGAAACGCCATCTGCCTTTAAGGACATAAAAAACTTCTGCTGTGGTGTGAGAGTGCAATGAATTAGTGCAGCCTGGTGGCTGACCAGCTGCACCTATATTAAAGCCAGGTGTCTCCTTAATATGAACATGTTGATCAGGGCTTTCAGAAACCCCAGAACCAATAATTGTAAAATTTTCTTTTTGATTTGAGCCAGGCGTATGAGCATCAATAAATGCCGTCTTACATGGCTTTAAATCAGAATATCTCACAATAAATTTTTCCATCTCTTCCGAGGTCATAAATTAGCCTGTTTTAATTATTATTTGCTTCCATAGAGCCGTTTCATCGAACAGTGTGTATTCCCTTCTTAATCCCCACGGTCCAAACTCTGCATGGGTAACACCCATAACATATAAATCCGCCCCTGTAGGTTCACCAAAAACTCCCCATCCATCATGCTTACCTTTGAGATTCCATCGAACCGCAGCTCTTGGAGAAAGCTGTTCATCTTCGCGTCCGATTTGATGCTCTACTGTAAATTTTGCGCTTGGCATTGAAGAGCGAAGCCCCATCCAGAACTCTTCTGCGTCATTATACGAGTGACCACTAATGCCTCCTGGATATTCAAGATGACAGCCTCGGTCATATTCGGACCTAAAGACTGAGGAATCTGAATTCATAATACGCTCCAATATGCCAACAAATCTCTCTCCCCATTCATTTTGGTTACCTTTTCCCGTGTAGGGTCCAGGCTGATCCATCGAATCATTGAATGGATGCTGGCATTGCTGAACACCACCCTCCTGATCTATCTGATTTCTAGCAAAATCCTGCGGAGTCATACCTAACTGTCTAACGATAGCGCCCTGATCTCTTATCAGCCACTCATCATTGACCTGGTTGTTGATTGCATGGCAATCTGCAATGGTCCTGAATACAACTTTTTTTCCAGTTGCATTTCCAAATGAGCCATCTCCAAGATGGGAGGCTGTTGAAATAATTCGATGAGAAGACAACATCCCTTTCTCTGGACTGCCTGACCAAATTACATCTTCTCCTAAAAGCTTACGATCAGGAAACTCTAATAATGTTGCCTTGGTGGCCTCGATAACTGTTTTATTGCCAATCACCAGAGAGGGTGGTGCTCTTAAAATAATATCATCTGAATATAGATACAGAAGTTTATCAATACCTCTCTCTTCCCATATTTCATGAGTTATGCCATTAATCCAATCTGGAAAATTTGCATACTTTGAATCGAACCCTTCCATTAATTATCTCCTATTTTTCGGACATTCTTGCTGACCCTCTCACCATGAGGGGGCCATCAATTTCAATTCTTCTTGCGGTTGTCGTCTTGTTCTCAATACTTTCAATTAATATTGAAACGGTTTCTGCTACCATTCGATTGGCAGGCTGACGAACAGTTGTTAGGTCATAGGCTGGCCATGATGAAATGGGGACATCGTCATACCCAACAACAGAGACCTGCTCAGGGACTTTTAATCCAAGCTCAAACCTAATTACATCAATCACTGCAATTGCCATTGCATCATTGGCAATGAATACCGCATCTGGAAAATCTTTTTTAGTAAACATTTTTCTTGCAGCTTGCCTCGCTTCATCAGTATTAAAGTTTCCAACTTCACGGGCAAAGAGCTCTTGTCCATTTCTGGCTAGCTCGGTTACGAATCCTTTTTCTCGATCTCGTTGCGTAGAAGCGCCTTCCCAGCCCGCAATGTATCCAATTTTCTTGTGGCCACCTGCCAAAAGAAATCGTGCGACTTTCTGACCTCCAAGCTCATTATCAGATGTGACTGCAGAAAATCTTTCATCATCTTGTGATCTATTAAATAGAACAACAGGAACTCCAGCTGATCCGCATCTTTTAGCTAAGTCAGAAGACATAGAAACAGATGCAGCTATAATCCCATCAACTTGATAATCTAGTATTTCATCGACAGCATCCTCAATATCATCCTCAGTGTTACCAGCCATAAATATAAGAACGTGATACCCTTTCTTTTGAAGGGCACTGGATAGTAGTTCTAAGGCTTCTGGATAAAAATAATTATCAAGATAGGCCACAACAAGCCCAATAATTCTTGACCTTCCTGTTATCAATGAACGAGCCAGAACATTTGGCCTATAGCCAAGCTTTGCAGCTGCCTTACGAACTAATTCATTTGTTTTTTTAGAAGATGACGCTCCAGGAGTAAAAACGCGAGAAACAGCAGACTGGCTTACGCCCGCTAATTTAGCAACCTCCAATGATGTAACTTTTTTATTTTCCATTAGTCTGCAGTCCATCCTCCGTCAATCATCAAAGCAGAGCCAGTGATCATGCTAGATGCCTCTGACGCTAGAAAGACCACTGCTCCCATAACGTCCTGAACTTCACCCACACGACCAAGTTTTATTTTCTCCTCAATCCATTTTTTACGCTCAGGATTATCGAATGTAGACTGAGTTAAAGGAGTGCGAATAAATGTTGGACAAATGGTGTTCACTCTAATTTGATGCCTCCCCCACTCAATAGCCATTGCCTTTGTAAATCCCTCAACAGCATGTTTTGAGGCTGCATATACTGCTCGATCAACTCCACCAACATGGCCCATTTGAGAAGATATATTAATTAACGATCCAGGCTTTTTTGCTTTAATTAAAGCTTTTGCAATAGACTGTGTTAAGAAGTATGCACCCTTAAGATTTACATCCATTACCTCATCAAAATCTTCGGCTGATGTTTCTAATGAGGGAGTATGTCGTCCTAAGCCAGCACTATTAACCAAAACATCAAAAGGCTTTTGATCTTTTAAAACAGTATCGATTGAGAGTAAATCTGAGATATCAAGCTGTAAGGTTTCTGCGCTGAATCCTTTCATGATAATTGCCTCAGCTGCTTCATTTAAAGCTTTAATATTTCTTGAAGCTAAGACAACATCAGCTCCAGCCTCAGCCAGAGCAACTGCACATCCTAAGCCAATTCCTGATGAAGCGCCAGTTACTAAAGCCCTCAAACCATCCAGTCTTAATGAAGGCGTCTTAGGTAAATCAATCATTTATTGCACTCCTTAATAAATACAAGAGCTTTATTAGTTGAGTGCAAACTAGGCTTATTGAGCAGCTTTACCATAGGGCACATCTTCACCACCATAACGCCTAACTCTGATGTTAGCCTGCTCTGCATGACCAACAAAAGACTCAAGCATACAGAGTCTTGAGCAGTATCTGCCAATCTTGACAGCAGCTTCATCCGTTGTAATTTTTTGGTAGCTATGAGTTTTAAGATACTTGCCAACCCAAAGACCACCAGTGTAGCGTCCCGCTTTTTTTGTAGGAAGCGTATGGTTAGTTCCAATCACTTTATCACCATTTGATACGTTAGTTCTTGGTCCTAAAAATAAGGCACCATAAGAGTGCATATTATCCAAAAACCAGTCATCACGATCAGTCATTACTTGAACATGCTCAGAAGCAATCTCATTAGCAACCTGAAGCATTTCATCGTATGTATCACAGACTACAACTTCACCATATTCATCCCAACTAACCCCTGCAGTGTCAGCTGTTGGAAGGATAGTTAGTATTCTATCAATTTCATTAAGAGTTTCATCTGCAAGATTTTGACTATTGGTTACAAGGACTGCTGGCGAATTATAGCCATGCTCAGCTTGACCCAATAGATCAGTTGCACATAATTCAGCATCAACGGTCTCATCTGCAATCACCATGGTCTCTGTGGGCCCAGCAAAAAGATCAATTCCAACTCGTCCAAAAAGTTGCCTTTTAGCCTCAGCCACATATGCATTACCGGGACCTACCAGCATATCGACTGGGGCAATCGTTTCAGTGCCTAAGGCCATAGCACCAACTGCTTGAATGCCGCCAATCACATAAATCTCATGAGCTCCGCCAAGGTGCATTGCAGCAATGACCGCTGCATTAGGCTGCCCTTGATAGGGCGGAGTGCAAGCTACAATTCTAGGAACCTTGGCAACACTGGCAGTAACAACCGACATATGTGCAGAGGCGACCATTGGGAACTTCCCTGCTGGCACATAACAGCCTACTGACTGAACGGGAATATTTTTGTGTCCAAGAATAACGCCTGGCATTGTTTCAACTTCGATATCTTGCATCGAGTCTCTTTGAGCTTGTGCAAAGTTCCTCACTTGTTCTTGAGCAAACTTAATGTCTTTCATATCTCTATCAGACACATTTGCAATAAGACTATCAATCTCAGCTGAGTTTAGTTTGTAAGATTTTGGTGAGTAATTATCAAACTTTTCTGAGAACTCTCTTACAGCAGCATCGCCTTTTTCTTCAATGACTTGAAGAGTATTTTTAACTACCTCACTCACCTGAGCATCATCGATTGCTTTATCTTCAGCAGTTTTTCCTTTTTTTAAATAATATATAGCCATAGTAATTCCAATTAATTAGGTTTGGGTGGTTCAGCCTCACCCTGATCAAAAGCCTCCCAGCCCTGGCCATTAAAAACATCAACTCCAAGTTGGGCAAGAATACTTGGGAAATCTACATTGACCCAATTATCAATAATGAGGCCATCTCTGACTTCCCAAAAATCTGTGTAATGAATTTTCACGCGCTTGTTTGTAGGTTTAATACCCATGAATTCTCCACTATGAACAGCGTCGATGTGCCCAAAACATGAAGCCCATTCACCGTCCACAAGAAACTTGTCTGTTTTGTATATTCTATCTGTAAAAGCTGCTCTTAAAGGGAGCTGCCAGTTGTTTCGAAACTCTTCAAGATTGTTTTTTGTTCCACATCCTTGATTGCCCATCCATCGAAAATCTTTATGAAAGTGCTTGTCCATACTATTTGAATTAGCTCCCAATGCTTCTTCCATTGCCTTAACTACTGCAAGGGTTTTTTGGGATTTTTCATCATAACTCATCCTATATCTCCATCTCTAGTTATCTAGCATTTGTCCTGATTCACTGTCGAACAAGAGGCATAAATTAGCAGAGATATTTGCCATAACCTTTGAGCCAATATCAACGTGATAGTTTTTATCAGACTTAATTGAAATCAACTCTCCTCCAGATTTAATGGATACCATTGTCATATCACCAAGAAGCTCCATTGAAAATGCTGGGGCGGAAATTGCACCTTTTGACTTAACAATGACAGCATCCTCAGCTCTAAATCCGAGTGTAACCTTGCCCTTATGTTTTTTACTCAGACCATCGATCTTTACGCCGTCACATGTGAAAACACCATCCGAAATTGAGCCTTTCAATAGATTCATGGCTGGGGATCCAATAAAGCTGGCTACGAAACTATTGGCGGGTTTGTTGTATATTTCTTGAGGTGTTCCAACTTGCTGAACGATTCCAGCATTCATTACCACAACTCTATCTGCCAAAGTCATAGCTTCTACCTGATCATGTGTCACATAAATAGTTGTAACTTTTAAACTGTGCTGTAGATTTTTTATTTGTGCACGAGTAGAAACACGTAATTTAGCATCAAGATTTGATAATGGCTCATCCATCAAAAAGACTGTTGGCTCTCTTACAATTGCCCTTGCTAATGCAACTCTTTGCCTTTGGCCTCCAGAGAGCTCTGCTGGTTTTCTGTGAAGATAATCATTCAGTTCAACCATTTCCGAGGCTCTCATCACTTTCTCATCATGGAGAGATTTATCAATTTTTCTGACCTTTAAAGGAAAACGAATATTTTCATAGACTGTCATGTTGGGGTATAGCGCATAAGATTGAAATACCATGGCAACATCTCGGTCTTTTGGCTCAAGGGAGTTAACAACATTTCCATCAATTAAAACCTCGCCACTTGTAACATTCTCTAAGCCAGCAATCATTCTCATTGTCGTTGTCTTACCACAACCTGAGGGTCCTAACAAAACTAAAAACTCTTCATCAGGTATAGTAAGGTTAAAGTTGTCTACACCTACAAAACTACCCCATCGTTTTGTAAGATTTTTTAATTCAATTTCTGCCATAATATTCTTGTGTAAACTAATTCTTATAAATTAAGGAATGTAAGCAAAATGCATACGATTGCAAAATATTATAGCACAAGGTTTTTTCTTTGAAAGATAATGTTGCAATCCTATGCAAAAAAAATACTTAATTAACTATTGTTTAATGTGAATTTTGAAATAAAATTCAAATTTCTATTTAAGGGGAGAAGAATATGACAAACCTGCAACCATCTAGAGAAGTCTTTATTACTTGTGCTGTTACCGGCTCAGGTGACACAACTGGAAGATCTGATAAGGTTCCTATTACGCCGCAGCAAATAGCCGATTCTTGCATCGAAGCAGCTGAAGCTGGTGCAGCAATTGTTCACATTCATGTTCGAGACCCTAAAACAGGTGTCCCAGCTCGTGATCCTGATCTCTATAGTCAGGTGATCGACATAATCAAGAAATCAAACGTTGACATGGTCATCAACTTTACTGCTGGAATGGGTGGTGATATTGTTTTTGGATCAGCTGAAAAGCCTTTTCCTCTCAATGAAGCTGGCACAGACATGGTTGGAGCAACAGAAAGACTGGAACATGTTCGCAATCTCCTTCCAGAAATTTGTACCATTGATTGTGGCACTATGAATTTTGGTCATGGTGATTATGTAATGACGAACACCTCATCTGTTCTTCAAGAAATGGCTCGACAGGTTCAGGCGCTTGGAGTCAGGCCTGAGATTGAATGTTTTGATACAGGTCATTTACAACTGGCAATATGGCTCAAGAACCAAGGATTAATTGATGATCCGGTAATGATTCAGCTCTGCATGGGAATCCCATGGGGCGCTCCAGATGATATGCATACATTCTTAGCGATGACTTCAAGTATTCCCAAAGATTGGACTTTTTCAGCCTTTTCAATTAGTAGAAATCAGTTACCTTTTGTAGCCATGGCAGTTCTTGCGGGTGGCAATATACGTGTTGGTTTAGAAGATAATATATATCTCAAGAAAGGAGTTCTTGCTACGAACGGTGATCTAGTTAAAAAAGCAGTTCAAACAGCTGAGGGAATGGGGTGCACTTTACTCGGCCCTGAGCAAGTTCGTAAGAACTTAAAATTAGAAAAGCGCTGGGGTTAAGTATGGCTCAGATAAAGTCTGCAGGTGTTATTGGAGCGGGCGTTATTGGAAGTGGATGGATAGCTCGTCTTCTTCTAAATGGTGTTAATGTTTGTGTCTTTGATCCTTCAAAAGATGCTCCTACAAACGTTGATAAAGTTATTCAAAATGCTGAAAGGGCATACAAAAACTTACTCAAGTCAAAGCTCCCCAAGAAGGGCAGTCTTGCATTTGCAACAGCAGTATCTGATGTTGCTAAATCTTCAGACATAATAATTGAAGCAGTTCCAGAAAGACTCTCTGCAAAGCAATCTGTTTATGATGAAATTGAATCTAATGGTTCTAAAGATTTAATTATCACTTCGTCAACTTCAGGAATACTGCCTTCAGATCTGCAGTCAGAAATGAAACATCCAGAGCGGCTGATAGTTGTACATCCATTTAATCCAGTTTATCTATTGCCACTAGTAGAGCTAGTAGGTGGAAAGCAAACATCTCATGAAGTGATCGAAAAAGCCTCAACTATTTTTACACATATTGGGATGTTTCCTCTTCATATTAAAAAAGAGATACCTGCCTTTATTGCAGACAGACTGCTTGAGTCAGTTTGGAGAGAGGCTTTGTGGCTAGTTAATGATAATGTTGCGACAACGGAGGAAATTGATGATGCAATTCGTTATGGATTTGGCTTAAGGTGGGCTCAGATGGGTCTTTTTGAAACTTACAGGTTAGCGGGTGGTGAAGCCGGCATGCGTCATTTTATTTCTCAATTTGGTCCATGTCTTGAGTGGCCTTGGACTCACCTAATGGATGTTCCTGAGTTCACTGATGAGCTCGTTGACAAGGTGTCAAACCAATCTGATGCTCAATCTGGGCAGTATAGTATTGATGAGCTAATGCAGAAGCGAGATGACAACTTGGTTGATTTTTTAAAAGTACTTAAAGAGAATCGATGGGGTGCTGGAAATGTTTTAAAAGAATACGATGAGGCTCTATCAAGCTCGGTAAAAAAACTAGAATTTTCGGAGCTTAATTTATTACAGCCTATTGATACTTATACGACTCACATACCTAAGGATTGGGCAGATTATAATGGCCACATGACTGAAGCGAGATACCTTGATTGTTTCTCTGAGGCAACAACGGAGTTAATGACGATTATTGGAGTTGATGAAGAATATATTGCCAATGTAGGCTCTTACTTTACAGTAGAAACTCATATAAGACATCTGGATGAAGTGCTGATTGGAGAAAAAATCTATTCAAAAACACAAGTGATTGCTGGTCAAAATAAAAAACTTCACCTCTTTCACTGGCTTCATCATGACGATGGAAGGTTGCTGGCAACGGCAGAACATATGTTGATCCATGTAGACCTAAAAACAAGAGGTGCTAGCATGCCTAGCGATTTAGTCATGGATAGAATGGAGCGCATTTATAACGCGCACAAAAAACTTCCTACTCCAGAAGGAATAAGCCGCGCAGTCGGGGATAAAGTCTAATACCACTCATCCGCCATACTTTCTTTTTTCTTGGCCATATAGTCTATTAAGGCCTCGTCTATAGACTCCTCTAGAGGTGGCTCTTCATACTCCTCTAACATCTGATTCCAACGCTCATAAGCTCTCTGCTCAGAATCTTTAGATCCATCTTCCACCCATTGTTCATAGGAATTGTTATCAGGAAGCTCTGCTCGATAGTTAGCAGTTTCAAAGTTTTCAGCTGTGTGCTGAGTTCCCAAGAAATTCTCACCAGGGGCATTTTCCATAAAGGCACTAGTCGCTAAAGAATTCTCATCTATAGTCAATCCCTCAAACATACGATGAAGCATCCCAAGTCGATCACAGTCAAGTATGAACTTTTCATAACCAACAACTAGCCCTCCTTCAAGCCATCCAGCAGCCTGGTGCATAAAGTTAGCTCCAGCAAGAATTGCTGGATACATTGAATCCACTGACTCTTGCATAGCCTGTGCATCAGCAACCTTTGAAGCAGTATAGTGACCACCCGCTCTAAATGGTAAGCCAACTCTTCTTGCCATCTGTCCAACCGCATAAGTTGCTAGGCTTGACTCAGCCGTTCCAAAAGTAGGTGCTCCTGATTTCAAATCCATTGTTGTCAAGAAGTTTCCATAAACCGCGCTAGATCCTGGTCTTACCAGCTGCGTGAGAGCAACTCCAACCAGCGTTTCTGCATGCGCCTGGGCAATAGCGGCTGGCATCGTGACTGGTGACATTGCACCGCCTAAAATAAATGGCGTTATGACAACACCCTGGTTAGCTCTTGCGTAGCCTTTTAAAGCATCAGTCATTGTTTTGTCATAGACCAACGGGGAATTAACATTAATATTCCCCTGAATAACACAGTTTTTATCCAGGACATCGTCGCCAAAAACAATACGAGCCATATTGATTGAGTCTTCTACTCTATCAAGTGCAGTTACTGAGCCCATAAAAGGCTTATCAGAATACTTAATATGTGAATAAACCATATCCAGATGGCGTTTATTGACAGGAATATCAACTGGCTCGCAGTTGGTTCCGCTAGTGTGATGAAGCCATGGACTCATATGTGAAAGCTTTATCAGGTTATTGAAATCTTGCATGTTGCCTTGCCGCCTCCCACCCTTGAGATCATATACAAAAGGAGAGCCATACGCGGGTCCCAAGACTAACTTATTGCCCCCAAATATCGTTGACCTTTTGGGGTTTCTGGCAAGCATTTCAAATTCACTTGGAGCAGTTTTACAAAGATTTTGTATCAGGCCTTTATCAAACCTTACGTGGCTTCCTTTAACGGTTGCGCCCGCTTCTTTGAATAAGTTTAATGACTCTTGATCATCCCAAAACTCGAGACCAACCTCTTTAAGAATCCAATCTACATGATCATCAATTTTTGATAGCTCAGCTTCGCTCAGCATGTCATAACACTTGATATTTCGCGTTAAATATCTTGGAGGATCAATCTGCTCTGATTTTTTTCGTTCTGCAATTTTTGCCGAACGACCTCCCTCTCCCCTTCGACGATTTGACATACTCACCCCAAATAAATAAGTCCAAAATGTTAGATAAAGTCTAATTCAATGTTAATTCAAAAAAAAACTTAACTCAAGTAAAAAAATTAATAGTTTTTATTGAGTTTTTTTATACAAGGCTAAAAAATAAATAATATAATCAAATTTCTATGAAATAAACTAAGGGGTCAATAAATGAAAAAAATGGAGCTTAAAGGCAATATTACATCTGAGATACTTCCTCTTTTTGAGGGTGATAATGCTTACTTAAAAGACTTTGCAACTTCAAATGATGAAATTGCGCCAATTACTGCTGGCCTATTTCGTTTAGAGAAGGGCGACTCAATTACTTACGACTACACTTATGAGGAAATGAAGTTAATCATTGAAGGTGAATTTCATATCAGCGATGGCTCAGGCAAGGAGATTACAGCACGCAAAGGGGACTTAATTTATTTCCCTAAGGGGAGTGTAATCACCTTTAGAACAGATGACTTTGGTCTAGGTTATTTTGTTGGCCAAAGAGGTCAAGACGAAGCCTAAAGAGACCTCGTTTGGTAAAGCACTCTTCCACTTATCGGCGCAGAAATTGTTCTCCTATAAGCCTCGATAATTCGTTTCTCGGAAGTGGGTTCGAATCCATCGAAGATCATTCCGTAGTGCTCAACGGAGTTCTCAATAATAGATGGCGAAACTATATTAATTCTGAACCTACCCGCATACTCTGCGGCCAATGTTGAAACGCACAAATTTAACGCACCATTTGCAGCAGCAGCAGCAGAGCCTCCCAAAATAGGCTCGTCTCCAATGATTCCACTGGTCAAAGTGATCGAACCATTTTCAGTTAGATAGGGAATTGCGGCTTTTGCTAAATTGAGTTGGCTCAAGCACTTATTAGATAGCCCTAGAGCAAAATCTTCCATGGTCAATTCTTCAAATGGTTTGAAAGGAGCCCGAACACCAGCACATGAAACTAAGCCATCGAAAGACCCGATTGATGCAAATGCATCCGAGACACTGTCAAAGTCTAGAGCATCAATTTTTAAATCAGGTCCAGAGCGTCCAGCACGAATCACTTCATAGTCTTTAAGACCTTCAACTACAACGCTTCCAAGCTTTCCTGTCGCCCCAACTACAATAATTTTTTTCATACAAACTCCTTATTTAACTTTGTTACAATTATGATATCACTGATAAAGCAGATTACCAATACCTCTTTTTACTTCTTCCTTTG
>Ga0315330_10000469_pt1 | contig 24844 bp, 10 predicted proteins | sample M140m34915metaG_FD_203453 | JGI IMG/M metagenome (GOLD analysis project Ga0315330, IMG submission 203453) | Ammonia-oxidizing marine archaeal communities from Monterey Bay, California, United States - M1 40m 34915 | ecosystem: Environmental > Aquatic > Marine > Intertidal zone | place: USA...
CTCAAAATCGTCTAGGGGTTTTGGAATTTGACCTTTTTTTTAGTTATGCTAACAAAACCTTGGGGTACTTTTCATGTTTTGCTGCATAAGAACAAAAATCTTGTATTTTGAGACTAATCTGCCCATTTTTTGTCTGTCTATACTTTAGAACACTTTTAGAACACTTTAGAACAAATATGGATAATATTAGAACACAAAACGAGGGGGAAATAGAGGGGATATTTATATGTAAAGCATGTAACCATATATCTCGCGATAAATACAATTATAAACGTCATCTATCCACTGCAAAACATATAAATAGAACAAAAATAGAGCCTCCAATTGAACATTCCACTCCTTTTAATAAAAACGAGGCAGTTAGACAAAATAACGAGGGTTATGATGAGTACGTAACAACTAATAATTTGACACACAAAAAGAATACTCAATGCAGTTGTGGAAAAATATATTCAAGTCGTAGTGCATTATGGTATCATAAGAAGCGTTGTCATCTTCATAATGAAGTATCAGAAAACGCCGAAAGTATCGATACCCCACCTCCTCCAGAAAACAAGGTAGTCCAAGAGGGTATGAATGAATCTATAGTCATCAAGTGTTTTCAGACGATGATGGAAGCGCAGGCGGCGGAGGCACAGGCGATGCAAGCAGCGCAGGCGGAGCAGACGCGCTTGTTAATCGAGGCGATAAGTTTGAATGGAATGCAATGTATTACAAATAATAATACAACGAATAATCAGTTTAACTTGAATGTATTTTTAAATGAAGACTGCAAAGATGCGTATACATTAAAAGAAGTGGCTGAATCAATCGAGTGTACAGTATCTGATTTAGACCGTATGGATAAGGACGGGTACGCTGCAACAGTTACTCGCAAGATCCTTGAATCAATAGAAAATATGTCAATTACAGAGAGACCTATTCACTGTACCGACTCGCGGCGCAACGCGGTATGTGTGAAGAGTGAGACGGGTTGGGAGAGGAATGAGGAGGCTCTGAATACTCTTAACAGTACTATATTTTTGATAGGTAATAAGATACATGGCATGATGGATGCTTGGCGCGCGAAATATCCCGAACATTTTAAGGGTTCTGAATCGCGTCGCAAGCAGTATCATCGTTTGGTGTTGGAAGTGATCAAGGTGTCAGATCCCGTGACGGGGTCACATATCGTGAAAAAGGTATGCAGTGGCGTTATTCTGGATCGCAAGGCAGCAATGGCACGGTAATTGTATTAATTTACTAGACAATTGCTTCCATCTTCATAGCAAGGTACGTTATGTTCAGTCCATGTTCCAGGGATTGCATATGCACATGTTTTTTCTATGCCTAATTGATTGTCGCCCAATACGAGGCGCATGAACCCCAACTCCCCCCAGTATGACCCCCAAGAGTTGCGAATGATCCAATATTGTTTGTCAATCTTCTCATCGTATCCCCAACCTACAACGGAAACAATGTGATTAATCATTTTAGGTTTGTGTGGTGCATTGTGAATCCCTCCAATATATTCATCAATGTCTTCTGCGTTTATTCCGCATGCGATAGGACCGTTAGCGTATATCTCATCCATCATGTCTGTTGCACCGCGGACCGCTCCGAACCTTGCTATCGTTGCGTTTGGGTATGTGTCGATGGCGGCGCATGCGCCGCCTCTCTCCGTAAATGTGTTACATGTTCTACAGACATTGCTTGCAGCGCATGTGAATGGGTCGGTTTCACCATTTTCGATGGCATGAGTTTGTATTGCGCGACACATTGGTTCAGACGAATCGGCCGAGCAAGCCTGATATACCATGCAATCATCAAATGGAATAGAACCATAGTCTTGGATAGCCTTATATGTTGCTAGATGATCACCACCATTACAAGATCCTCCAAATCTACAGTTGAGTATGAATTGGATACTAAGATTGATGTCTGGCCATTGTGCCTTGCGTGCGATTTTGATACGGTCTGCAAGCGCACTGATACTGCCATGCGCCCAGCAACTACCACAGTATACAGGAATGTGTTGGTTTAGATTTTTGGTCAGGTAATTGGTGCCGTTCATATTGCCCCAGTCGAATGATTTGGGTAGGTCTGAATTTATAGGTGTCCCACGCAAACTGCTCTGTTTGCTGGAATGGCGCCGTAGGTGCGCCTCAACGTCGATGCTGGGTATGTACTCGTTTAGTCTATCAATCGATGCACCTGCTGTGCTGAATAGAAGGATTGAAGTTGATAAAAATGATAATAGAGAGAGAAAACTGACCATTTTATATACACACCCTATTTTTTAGGAGGCGCGGAAATATCCCATTGGGTTAAAGAACAAGGAAAGAACTCTATAAGAATGGTCTACAATAACTATATCCTACCATAAATACTTATGGCTTAATATCTTAGCCGTGTATAGTCCATCGCTCTCCTTCACCTCTTTGTCGATGGCGGCCTTTCTGCTCTTGGTTCCTGAATGTCTGCTATAATAGTTCTGCATTCGCTTCCGCGTGCCGTGGTTCTTGCTCGCGTAAAGTTTTAAATCAGTTCTGTCTTTGTACTGCTGATACCGTCTATCGCCGAAATGGATTACGCGCTGCTTCCGCGTCTTTTTGTTTCTCACGTGGGCGGTGTACTTCTTGGGGAAAGGACCGCGTTCGAACTTCACTATGGTCTCGCGCATCGAGTTATTATATATACGTAATAATAAAAAATGCCCACGCAAGGACGACATATCGGACGATAAACCACCCTTAGGTCTATTGTCGTCATTTCGTCGTCGCTGCGCTGCGCTATGTGTATGTAATATTTGAGATTTGAGCGATTAAGTCCGCCCAGAGGACTTGCCAAAGTTCCCATTGGAAGGGATCTGTTGGCTCTTGGTTCCCGTGCGTCAGGGCTTGATGCGCTTCTTCGCACCGTATTCGACCTGTTCTCGGTGACCAGGAACAGACTCTGTTTGGATGCGTCGGTCGAAGTCGGTGTGCGCCGCGGCGAAGTCGGCCTTGGTCGCGCGGCGCTGCACAGGAGGCCTGTATGCATTACATGCGTCGGTAATCATTGCCATAAGTGTAGCGTCGGATATATCCATGGTGAATGTATGTGGTTGCTTATGGGATATTCGTATGGGAGACAATCAATTTGTGGGATTGTAAAAATACATGATGGTAGTAATATTATCATGTATTTGCAGGTGTTTCTTTCTATCTCTTCGTTCTTCTTGTTTTCTTGCGTTTGTTCGCCCTCGCGTGTCTCTTTTTTGAACGCGCTGCGCTGCGTCTCTTTTTGGATTTAGAGGCGCGGTGCAACGTCCGCTTCCGACGCCCGCATTTGAAGGCGTTGCGCCGCGCCCGCGGTTGATTTGCGTATAAGGGTGTTATATTTATATCCAATAAATATGGATATAAATTATTTATTTACATGTGAGCAGCATTGCGCTTCATAGAACTCTTAGACTTAGCGAACTTGGCTGCGATATTCTCAGGGTGAAGTGTTTCACAGATCATGTTGTTGACAAGCATCTTACCGTGCTTCTCCAAGAGAACGTTGTAGAGACTCTCACCATTGTAAGAAACTTTTTTGACGTTCTTGCACATGTCTGTAAGGTCTCTCGCCTTAATCATCTCGCCTCTGTATAACACCTTGTGTTCTTTGCTGCAAAGGGTTTGATGAGAAGGAACGTTCTTTCCGATACTGTCTTTCTCGAAACAAACAATGTGCTTCTGGAGAGGACGGGTCTGGGTAATAGCAATAATACTCTTACCGCGAAGTGTATGCTCGCCTGGAACCAACTGTTCGATGGCTGTTACTCCTTGATCCGTTTGGACGGGTGTGCCTGCGGGGAAGCAGGTGGGTGACTTATTAAAAAACGCATCAGTGGGAGTGTGCCCGAACCCAGATGTACCTGTGTATGTAGCTATCATTGCGGTCGCGTTATAAAACATTCCACCAAAATCAGTCACACTTGAGGTGTCCCATGACCCGATGTCTTGGTTGAAATCAACAGCATTCATGAACATCCTAAAAAAAGTAGTCACACTTGAGGTGTCCCATAAGCTAATGTTTTGGTTGAAAGTATGAGTACCACTCCATTTCATAAACATAGATTGCATAGTGGTCACCTTTGAGGTGTCCCATGACCCGATGTCTTGGTTAAACAGACTCGCATCATTGAACATAGATTCCATATTGGTCACCTTTGAGGTGTCCCATGACCCGATAGTTGCACTACCATTATTGTTGAACGCCGACGACGCGAACATGGCATACATATCCGTCACCTTACTGGTATTCCATGAACCGATGTCTTGGTTGAACGCGGACGCACGATGGAACATTTCATTCATATTAGTCACGTCTGAGGTGTCCCATGATTCGATGGTGTCGTTAAAGGTTGTCTTATTATAGAATAAGTGGGACATATTTGTTATCAGAGAGGTGTCCCAGGTGTTAATATCTGAACCACCATAACTACCTGGTGATACGCGTGGATTGGCACACCACTCATTTACGGCGGTTTGTAAGTCTGCTTTGGTTGCAGGTTTGAACGCTGGCATAGTTATAATATATATATATATTATATTTTGTATGGAAAAAATATCCGCATTGACGTATCTAAATTGTCTAATGTCTCGCCTGGCTTATTTAGATGTCGAAGTATTTGCAGACCGTTATGAAAAGATATTTTCATTGGCTGCGTTATGTCCGCATTTGAAGACGTTGCGCGACGCATCGTTTTCGTCTATGGATTCCGATACTCTGAGTGCAAAGACACTTAAGAGTATGTCTGGGTCAGTGAACCGTATTATGTACCCCAAGAGGGGAGGTAGCCTTTCTATTATACCATCTCCATCGAAAGATATGGCGTATGTGAGTATTTCTACATCGAATTACTCTACGGTGTATGTTGTTGCCGATAAGCGAACTAAGTGTATTACCGTAGCATTTCGTGGTACTGCCTCACCTAAAGCTATTCGTTCTTATATGAGGATTTCGTCTTCTATTCCAATACGAACGTGTGCTGCCGATAATACAGATGGTTATTTAATTGGAATATTCAAACTAGTAGCCGAGATGTTTTATACAATATCTGAGGCAATTCATATGCTTTCTAAGGATTTCTTAGGTGCACGTGCAAATTTGATAACAACTGGACATTCTCTTGGTGGCGCGTGTGCGCAGATATTCACCTATCTGTGGATTAAAACACATACAAACAAGTCTCGAGATCGCGTATGTTGTCACACATTTGGTGCACCTCGTGTAATGAATATACCTACTGCAGATAAATTTGCAAGGTTTGTGGAAGAGGGTCGTATTCTATTTCGACGTGTGGTGACCATGGGTGATCCTATACCACATCTTCCTATTAAAAATAGTTCGATGTCTGATATACGTACATATAGTCACCCTGATGAGACGTGTGATACTGAAGTTGGTGGTCGTCTAGTGTTGCTATGCACCAATTTCAAAAAAACCAGAAAGAATGAATGCATATCAAAAGACGGAATACAACACAGTTCAAAATGGACACGTCGCGCAAAAACATCGAAAAAAAAAGTTCATCATGGGAATTATATAGGTGTTCGTTTCAATACTATGAGTAATCATGGATTGTTCAATCCATTATATGAGATTAAACGCAATACCTCGCATGATACTATTTGTCGCGTTATAGTGGGTTCGCATGCGAGTATTAATTTGACAGGAGGTGACAGAAAGGTAGGAGGTACAACCATTTCATTTTTTAATTTACAAATGATAAAAACCCCTGAAATGGGTATTCTTGAAAAGGTTTCTTTAAAAATCAAAAAAACAGTTGTATCCGATTATGTGCATTCGGACGTGTATATGTCCACACGTGTGTTCGCGGACGTGGTGCACAATGGAACGGAGATGACTTCCAAAACGGATCCACTGCGTGCGACCGTATACGTTGCTCTCGACCTCGAAGACGTTGCGCCGCGCTCGCGTCTGATTTGTGTATAAGGGTGTTAGATTTATATCCAAAAAATGTGGATATAAATCTTAATTAAATTAGTATACATTATACTTGATTGGAAGAAGGGTCAAGCATCTCAACTACTGCGTCTTCCTCCTTTTTTTCCTCGGGTTCGGTGTCCGCATCAGCGTCTGCGTCACCGTCAACAACAGCACCAATAACGTGGTCGGGATCGCACTGATTAAACTGGCTTCTCTCCATGAGGTACGAACTGTAAAAAACATTCTCTGGTGTGTTTACTACTTCAAAGATTTCCATCAGTTTGCCTATGATAAAGCCAGCGTTCGTCACAAGAACAGTATATGTTTTTGCGTCCAGTTTGTTGTCGATAATGGGGATTGCAGAGAGAATGGTGTTAATGGCGAATGCAATCATCGACACGTATCCAGCATGACGGTATTTGCTGTCAAGAACGTGTAATTCTCCTACTTTATCTGAACCTAATTTAACGAGTGCTTCTCCCACTGCCTCGTTATCTTTTGGCAGTTCACGGTCGAACTCTAAGTACTCAATCATTAGGTTCTCTCTAGAGATCTCAATGTAATACAAATACATGAAGCTAAGAAGAGTCATGACATTAGTGCACGATGCAGTCATGTAAAGACCATCAGAACCCGCGAATAGTTTCTCAGTCATACCACATGATTCGCCAGCACAATCTTGTGGGACGAACATGATTAACATGCTGGCAACGAGTGCCTTGTAAAATTCTCCGAAAAATGAAAGAGCGATATTAATACGTTGGGAGTTGTCTGACACCTTCTGTTTCATTGTCCGTTATGTATACTATTGCGATAAAAACGCATATGGTCGGACGCGTTATTTTGTGTTGTATAGTACAGAGGTCGGAGAATGCTAAATGAGTTGGATAAGTTGTCTTTTCGACTGCTCCGAATGCGTCGCCGATGCGCTGTAATCGAGTGCGACAAGAGCCGTTTGCAATCGTATCCGCGTATAAATTGTAAGAAGTGTGTGTCAATGGGCTATTGTACATCTGAGAATGTCCCATGTCAATATCCTACATCAATGGATGTTTTATATCCACAAATGTTTAATCGGACGATAGTGTACAATCCAGATGGGAGATGTTATAATTGGAAGTATCTCTCGGTTCAGCGAGATCATCAAGGGACTGAAAGAACAGATCAATGAAATCGACCAAATCAAAAAGTTAATGAAGTCTCATTTGCCTACGTTTATAAAAGCACTAAATCGGATAAATACCTCTTTAGAGATGTTGACCTACGTATTTCAGGGTACACCTGCACACAATGAATTGTTCAAGCATAAGTTACTGTCCTTCTCTCAGATCGAGACGATTGTGGTGAAGTTGGAGCCGATGCATACGTTATTGACGCTTCTCCGTACATTAAATTGTACAGAAAAGTTTGTGGACCGCATGAAATTATACTGGCAATTGTACACGAACTACGAGCGTCCGTCATTGATTCATGCCCAATTGAAGCGGTATTTTGGGATCATCGAGAATGCGTTGCCTGTAATAATCGAGTTAAACAGCACGATATTTGGTAGCGCGATGCGCATCAAGCAACCAATATTGCGCAAGGCGTGGATGTTGGTGGGCGACAATCAATTAAATGACAGTTCATTGCCTGTCAATATTATCCAAGATAATCTGTACATGCTTTTAAAGTTAGAACTTGATGAAAGAACGATTAATAGTATACACAAGAAGAGAGAGAAATATAAGATAGTGATTAACCAGATAGTAACAGATATTGATAATCGCGGCGCATCGGACGGTGATGGCAACATATCGATTGCAGAGTTGAATGATTTACCTGATGAAGTCATGGAGAATATTCATAATGGAGAGCATGATGAACATGACGAGCCTGGTTATCAAGATGATATATGTGAGGTAGATTATCGTCGCAAGCCGTCTAGTGATAACAATCTAAGGAAATTTGAAGATGCGTGTAATTGGATTTGTGCAATAATCTATGGAAGAAGTAGTAAAGTGTATTCCAAAGATGATATTGAAGACATACCTGTACCAATAAAATATGTGACACATGCTAAAAAGAACCGTTATATTATTCGTGCAACTGATTTTTTTGACCGATATAGGTCGTATTTGCGAAGTATGGAAAAACCAACCAAAATCAAATCTGATGTCTTGAGAATATCTAAATCAAATTCTGAATCAGTTCTTCAATCTTCTAGTGGAAGTGATAAAGAAGAAGAAGATGCGTCTGAAAATGAGTTTGAGGGTCTTGCTGCACTATTTAGTGAGAATCTCCAGGTAAGTTTTCCCATACCACTATATGAAAATCCTAAAATAGATGGAGGAACTGAACGAAATATTCCTCCAAAATCTACGCAGGATTATGGTTATAATTTTATATCAAAAAGGATTGCATCGTTAGACATAAAAAAACCTAGTGATTTCAGTGATAAGTTGCGTGATGACATCAATATTTTGACAACGGTGACATTCACAATGATTGCTAACGACCAGGGTTGGGGTGGATCAAACAGTGCTCATGTGCGTTATCAGATTAATGATGGTAATTGTATAAAGGCTTTTACTATAACTCGGCGTCCAAAGGAACACCTTAAAGCAGAGTATTCTTTTACCATTAATGGGTGTGAACTGAATAAAAACCAAGATAAGAACGCCGACCAAAAGATTTATATTTGGTTATATTGTCCTCCATGGGCTGGTTGGGAGGCAGAAGTGCATGAGATATCATGCGAGCTTAAGTATAATTAGTATAAGCATAATACAGTTATATTAAATAGATATACATGATAAAGCCCTTTATCAAATGGGTTGGTGGAAAAACCCAAATTATAGACGAAGTAATAAAGTTATTTCCAACAGAAATGAATAATTATCATGAGCCATTTCTAGGCGGAGGTAGTATACTTCTTGCACTTCTTTCACACAAACGAAATGGAAATATACAAGTAAATGGAACAATATATGCAAGCGATTTGAACACTAATTTGATTTCATTATACCAGAATATACAAACACGTCCTAATGAGTTGATTCATGAGGTAGGTATTCTTGTGGAGGAGTTTTCTGGATGCATAGGGACTGAAGTAAATCGTAAAGCATCTACTGCAGAAGAGGCTATAACTTCGCCTGAATCATATTATTTCTGGATAAGGGGTCGATTTAATGAATTATCAGATGAAGACCGAACTACACCTATTGCGTCAGCCATGTTATTATTCATGAATAAAACATGTTTTCGTGGATTATATAGAGAGGGACCTCATGGATTTAATGTACCATTTGGTAATTACAAAAACCCAACCATTTTCGACGCATCGCATATCCGAGCCGTGTCTGAGCTTATTCAAGATGTAATATTTAGTGTATCGTCATTTGATGAATCATTGTCTCGACCTGAAGCAGGAGATTTTGTATATCTCGATCCCCCATATGCACCTGAGACAGAAAAATCATTTGTTGGTTATACTGCTGATGGGTTTGGTATAGACGACCATATTAGATTATTTAAAACATGTGGAACAATGAATACCAATAATGTAAAATTGTTAATGAGTAATGCTGATGTGGAACTAGTCAAAAGCACATTCTCATCACCAGAATATACTACACAAATCATAAGTTGTAGGCGAGCAATTAACAGTAAAAAACCTGGTGGACGAACCAATGAGGTTTTGATTACAAACTAATTTTTATCGATTAAGTGATACGCGTACCTTGCGCTGCACCCTGTCTTCGTCTTGAAAGAGGTGAATACGACACTGAACCTTTGTCTGTATTGATGGAAGCAGTTCATGTTCTGTTTCTACGAGCGGTGCGGCTGTGCGTGCCACAAGTTTCAGTCGAGGAATAAACACACTGACACGCCTGCTTTCTGGGTCGATGTCGCATACGTATGCGTCCCAATCGTTTTCCATAATTTCTGGTTCATGCGCCACGGCGGCGACGAGTGCGCAGTCGTTCTGTACCTTTCTGATGGCGGTCATGCGTTCATTAATATGGTCTAGGCGTGCAATCCATTTGGCATAGAATGTGTCACTATATATGCGTTCCGTTTCTTTGGTAATAAGACCTAGACGGCGTTGCAAACGCGTCATGTTAAGTAAATCAGCAAGTCGGCGAATGGGTGATGTAATATGTATATATTCTGGTGCATTTAGCGCAGCGTGTCGCAGCGCAACGTCTTGATTATTGGTAGGAATGTTTTCTATATTTATGTATTTCGCTGCTCCGCCCGAACGGAAGAACTGCGCTGCGACCGCACACGTAACGCCAGCGGTAGGCTCATTCTCCGTTTCTTGGGCTGGTGCCGCGCGGAAGATACCAGTGCCTTCGGTGCGCAACGCGCGCGCCGCGACGCAGTTCATGAGGATCATGAGGTAGGCGACTACGTCATGACTATCCACAATTTCAGCGATATACTTTTGGTCAGGCATCTCACACATCTTGCGTGTAACAGAGAGGAGTTTGATATAGTCGGGGTCTCGTATGAGTGCGCGACTTTCATATTGGTAATTTTTAGCAACGCGTATTTGAACGCGGTTGAACACGGTTCCCACAATCTCGTTGTCGATGATTGTGAGTTCCAATGCAAATGCGTCACGGAGTTTGTCGGCGATAAGACTACATATATCGTCGGAGAGGACGGGTGGGAGCATTGGTTTTTTCGTATGTTCTGCGTCCTTGGGTAGGTATACGGTTGCGACACGTTCGGATATGTGTTCCCACGTGTCCATGCGCGTGAGAATAGACGGAACGTCGGCAATGTATATTGTAATCTTGTATGCAGACCGCCCCTCTGCCTCGACGAGAGTTTCGATGTTGACCGCGTCGTCAAAGTCAGTGCTTCCTCCAGGGTCGATAGTGAGTATCCTTGGTGATTGTTCAACGGAACTATTCGGATCTAGTTCAACGGACATATGTTTGATCGCCTGCGCGGTTGCGCGCGTGAAGGCGGATATGGGTTCGGTGATTTTGTGACAGAGAAGTTGATATTCATAGTAGTGTGCAAGAACGTCTACTTGGCCGATGGTGCTGTCTAGTTTGGCTATATGATGACCTTTTGCATCATCATTGTATGTTTCTATGTGGAAGGTCACGTATAGGTTGGTAAAACTTTTGCTGAACCCGACACGTTTCATTTCGTAGGGGACGAGAACCGTATCCATGCTTCGATCGTTAGGAACACATTTATACAAGAGTTTATTCTTTGGATTGTTCTTGTATCGACCATATGTTCGATTGTTCTTTAGGATGAGGACGCCTGTATTTGTATGTGTTTGCATTGTTGTTTGCATGCGTGATGTATAAGTAATGATACAATGACTATGTACATAGAACAATATCAATTCTTATCATATAATACAAAATATATAATCAATTAAATATATATAAGCGTCTATAGTATATGAGCAGAACGATTAATGGAGTGACATACAATTATCAGTTGATTACTACAACTAGTGCAACTATTACAAGTGTAAGTAATTATCCTAGTAATTTTGTTATTGCAGAGGGATTTAATGTAGGTGGCGGTGGGTCTGGGTACATGGTATATTTTACTAAAATCGGTGATAACTTGTTTTATACATCAGATGGTGTTCCTTCTAATGGACTGGTATCAGTAACCATTCCTTACAGAGTAACACACATTGGAGAAAATGCATTCCGTGGAGGTCTCATTAATGGTAGTAGTACTAATTCAGTTTTAACATCAGTTATATTTGAAGAAAATAGTCAATTGACATCGATTGGTGATGCAGCCTTTTTACTTGCAGCCATACCCAGGATCAATATTCCTGCATCTGTCACTAGCATTGGAGGTTATTGTTTCTACAATACACCAAACTTATCATCTGTCATCTTTGAACGTGTCGATTGGGGTCAGATTAATATTGGGACGTGGGCGTTTAATACCACGTCCCTTGCCAATGCCACGATCTATATATCCACCTCCATTGCACACAACCTATTGACAAATGGTCAGAACGCTCCATTTACATCGCCATCCAGTGGGACCGTATCGTTTTTTGGAGCAACCGTGTATCTAGCCCCCACATTTAAACCTGAAAACAAGTCAGACTTACAAACCGCAGTGAATAACTGGTGTAATGGTTCACCCAGCACTCCACCCATCAGCCTTTGGGACACGTCTCTGATCACGGACATGTCCAACTTATTCTATGGTCAGGCAAACTTTAACGATGACATCAGTGGATGGGACACCTCGATTGTGGAGAACATGTATCAGATGTTCTATAATGCGCCCGTATTCAACCAAAACATCGGAGTCTGGAACACCTATAATGTGACGAATATGTCTGGCATGTTCGCTAACGCGAGCGCATTCAACAATAGCGGTAGTGCAAGTATCCTCCAATGGAACACCACAGCCGTGACGGATATGTCAACGATGTTCAATGGTGCGATCGCGTTCAACCAATACATCGGAGGCTGGCAGACACAGAATGTGACGAATATGTCTAACATGTTCGCTAACGCGAACGCGTTCGACCAAAACATCGGCTCATGGACCACCACAGCCGTGACGAATATGGCTCAGATGTTCCAGAGCGCGATCGCGTTCAACCAAGACATCGGAGGCTGGCAGACACAGAATGTGACGGATATGTCTGCCATGTTCTATAACGCGGGAGCGTTCAACAATGGCGGTAGTGCAAGTATCGGAAACTGGAACACCTCGAAGGTGACGAATATGGTTTACATGTTCAAAGACGCGACCGTATTCAACCAAAACATCAGGTATTGGAACATCGGTTCTTCCGTGAATCTAGGTCAGATGTTCTCAGGTGCGACTGCGTTCATCGATAAGTTTTATTACTACCATCCACTTGCTGTTCGTTCCTTTCCTATCAACCTTGCAGAGTGGGAGTTCCCCGCGTTCACTAGCAGTACCGATAATGCCACCGTCAATACAAGAGATTATTATATATTAACCGACAAGCGTTTCGGGCTTGCAACTCAATGCCACCCAAGTTCTGGTTTTCAACCATATGCTAGATACTATCAACTATCATCAACAACATCATCGACTGGTCATACAAGAACGTTTGATGGTGAATCATATACCCAAATTGATGATGGTGTTTATACTTGGCCCAACGACATTAGCTTCGTTATAGAACCTTACGTGAAATATGTAATATCCTTTGGGGGTATAGGTAGCAGTATTGGTAGCACTAGTTTATGGATGAGCCTGAGTACATACGCCAATAGTGATGTGTTTTATCCAGTGCGGAACATCGGGTATGGTTCAGGTAATGAAACTCCTTCTGATTTCTTTTTCAATACTTTTATAGACAATGATGTGACGTATTATTTTACAGAAGATAGTAATAATGCAGTTACGATTACCAGTGCAATGGAAGGAATGTCGACTGTTAATGGAAATGGAAGAGAATTAAGTAATTACAATCTTACTATTCCCAGTTCCTTCACGGTTGCGGGTGTTGTGCATACCATACGACATATTGGAGACACTGCATTTGGCACACAAAGTTCTGATACACTGATGAATCTCTCATCGGTTACTATACCGTCGACCGTACTAACAATTGGAAATTCTGCATTCAGACTTATTTCATCATTAACAACTGTTACTTTTGTAGGAACTAGTGAATGTACTAGTTTTGGAAATGGTGCATTCCAGGCAACAGGGTTGTATGTGTTCACTCTTCCTGCATCAGTGACTGATATGGGTACCGGAACTTGGTTCGGGGTATCTTCATTAACCAACTTTACCTTTGAGGAAAATAGTCAATGTACTAGTATTGGTGAAAGCGTATTCGCATTCACAACTGGTTTAGAAACTATTATTATTCCTCCTAGTATCACAACTATAACTGGGGGGACTTGGAGTTCATTTGTAGGTAGTAAACTTAAAATCGTGTATGTGTTGCAATCAACATTGAATAATATTGATGCTTTATTTCAGTCACCATCGCATCGAGCAAGTTTTTACGGAAGTAATTTCACTACATCGGGTGGGACCCAACAGGTACTGTTATTACCACCACGAATACCATTTGCTGTAAATGGTATAACATATAGTTATGAGGATATATATGGCAATGATGGTATAACAAATAATGCAAAAATTAGCGGTATTGTATCGGGTTCTCCAACAGGTGATTTCGTTGTTCCTGGAGGGTCTTCCTATATTTCAGCGCCACGATGGAATGGTAGCGCTTTTATCTCTACTCCCATTACTATTACTGAACTTGGAGGTCAGATATGTAAGAATAACACCAACATTACATCAGTCACCATTCCCACGAGTATAACCGTAATTCACCCAGAGGCATTTTATGCATGCACTGGTTTGACGTCAGTAATATTCGACCAGGGTAGTGCTGTCAGTCAGTGTCAGGTTATCGGCGAAGATGCGTTCAATGGGTGTAGCGCTCTCACTTCTATAAATCTTCCATACTCGATTAATGCTATTAGTACCAATGTATTTCAAAACACAGTACTCCTCCAAACAGTATATATGTCGGCAGCCACTGCGACCGCGTTGGGAGTAACTGGATCCAGTGTTACAGTTCCATCTACAAACGTATCATTCCGCGGTGCAACAAGCGTTAATTTGGCTCTTTCTTTGATAATTGGAACAGGAGTGGGGAGTACTTTTACAAAACAAAATTGGTTTGATGCCGGTAGTCCTTTGGATGTCGAGATTCGAGATTACGAAACCATATTCAACAATGCATTTACTATAGCTCTGGGAAGTAGTGATACAATTTATAGTAACATAGTAACCAATGTTGTATTCGGTTCTGGTGTTACTACTCTTCGTCCTGGCACTCCATTTTGGTATACTTCAGATCTTATTTCGATTACATTAGGTCCAGACATAGCGAATATTACCAGAGGGTTTGTAGGGAAATCGCCAAACCTTACCACATTACTATTAGACGCAAACAATACAGTACTCCATCTTGATAATGGCATTTTATACAAAAAAGATGGTTCAAATAATACCCATACCATGATACAATATCCTCTTGGAAGACCAGCAGAAGCCCTTACCATACCATCATCGACTGTAGTCATCTCAGATATGTTTGCATACAACTCAAATATAAGTTCGATTGTATTTGGTAATAATTCATCTGTTCAAACGATTGGTATTGAATCATTTTCAGAGTCTGCAAATCTCACAAGTATAGACATTCCCGACAGCGTCACAAGCATTGGTTTATCAGCATTCCGTGACTCTGGAACAAACTTAACCGATATAAGCCTTCCAGAGGGTGCTACTATAGCCACTCGGGCATTTAAAAATCTTGGGAACGGAACAAATGATGTTACTGTGAAAGTAAGAGGATTATACACTTCCAACGCTTTGACTGCATGGGAAACTACAAATCAATCCCAGTTCTCAGTGACTGGATCAGGAACCCTAAGTTTTATGTTAGACCCTGCGGTTTTTACCTACACGATTATTACCGGTACTAACGTCTCTATCACAGGTTCTAACTATGGGACTAATTTATCAGGTATTCTTACTATCCCATCCACTATTGTGGATGGAACTACATATACAGTAACTAAAATCAGTGCAAATGCGTTTGAGAATACAAGTATTACATCAGTGTTCATACACAAAGATATCACAGAAATCGGATCCGATGCGTTTTTAGGTTGTTCTAATCTAACGACGGTTATTCTACCAACTGACAATGGATTTAGTCCACAATTAGCATCGCCAAGCAATGCGCAAGTATCATTTTATGGCGCAACAGTTATGTTGCTTTCGAGTATGTCATACCCTACTAATATAACCTTTCCATCTGGTAATACAAATAACAACCAAGTAACTGTAAATGAATTAAATAGTATTTCTGCAGCAAAGTTACTATATAGTACCAATGGTGGTTTGAGTTTTACTGAAGTGACACTTAATGGTCTTGATAGTTATACTTTTACAATACCTGATGGGACTTATAACGCGAATGGAAATATGAAGATAATCGCCGTAGATGCTATAGGCAATGAGTCAATCACTGTATCCAATACTACAAACTTTACGATTGATACGTCGGCACCTATCATTAGTCATCAGAGCAGTGTAGTAGCAACCATCAATGACGGAGGGACTAATCTAGGTTCGGTTAGTGTTAGTGCAGCAGATCAACCGGTTACATGGTCAATTAGTGCAGGAACAGGCGTAAATATTTCAAATGATACTGAAATGACAGTTTCTCTACCGCATGGTGCAACCAGTACCGTGACTATACAAGGTGGTCTATTAACTCTTCCTTCTCCAGCTGACCATCAAACGAGACAAAGTTATACATTTACGGTGAAGGCAGTTGATTCTTTTGGTAATGAAAGTACTGTAACTAAAACTGTCATCGTTATTGATACAACTCCTCCTAACCCACCAGGAGTAGTATTCCCAACTGGGACAGGAGGTCTTACAAATGACGGGACGACTACTGTATCTCTATCCGCTACTTCCGTGGCATGGGAATACACTGTTGATAATGGTATCACCTGGACTCGGTACCCTGCAATAGGATCATAATTATTAAGCATTAAGCGCATTATATGATACGATACTTTTCCTCAAAATATACATATAAATATACAATTATATATGTGTATATACTATAATTGAAGGCCTCTAACCGATGACTTTCAAACCTTCAAACAAATCGGAACTACAAACCGCAGTGGACGAATGGTGTGCTGGAACAACGCCTGGTTCTTACAATGGTCACCATATCAGTAATTGGGATACGTCTGACATTACAGATATGTCCGTCTTATTCAATTGGAAACAAACATTTAACGATGATATCGGGAACTGGAACGTCTCGAATGTGACGAATATGACGAATATGTTCAATCGTGCGCGCGCATTCAACCAAGATATTAGTGGTTGGGACACCTCTAGTGTCACGACTATAGGGGGCATGTTTTATGAGGCGGCAGCATTCAACCAGCCGATAGGCAACTGGAATACTAGTAATGTGATAGATATGGCTTACATGTTTGCAGGCGCGACCGCGTTCGACCAATACATCGGGACAAAACAAGTCACAGTCGAGGGGGACTTCTGGGAGTTTACAGAGACGTATACGTATACAGCATGGGACACTCGAAATGTTAGAAATATGGATTATATGTTCTATAGTGCACAGGCTTTTAATCAAAATATTGGAAATTGGGACACGTCGAAGGTGACTAATATGGGTTACATGTTTACAGGTGCGACCGCGTTCAACAAAAACCTCGCAACAAAACGATTAACTGTAAATGGAGTTAGTTATATTGCATGGCTCACCTTGAATGTGACCGATATGCAGTATATGTTCAGCCAAGCGGAAAATTTCAACCAAGATATCATTAACTGGAACACATCGAAGGTCACGAATATGAGTTATATGTTTTCCCAGGCGACTGCGTTCGATCAAAACATCGGGACAAAACAAGTCACTGTAGGAAGTTCGTCTGCAGCACCATTGTCGTATACAGCATGGGACACATCAAAGGTGGAAAACATGCAAGAGATGTTTTATCATGCGCATGCGTTCAACCGAGATATCGGGAACTGGGATACCTCGAATGTGACGAATATGGTAAGTATGTTCCATACTGCGCATGCGTTCAACCGAGATATCGGGAACTGGGATACCTCGAATGTGACTAATATGAATAATATGTTTGCCGAGGCGCACGTGTTCAATCAAGATATTAATACAAAGAGTGTGAATATAAATGGATCCACTTATACGGCATGGGACACATCAAAGGTGGAAAACATGCAAGGGATGTTTTATTCGGCGTATGTGTTCAACCAAGACATCGGGAACTGGGATACTAGTATTGCTGGACCCGATATGTCTTACATGTTTGGACATGCGCATGCGTTTAATAAAGACATTAGAACAAAACAAGTAACTGTAAATGGAAGTACTTATACTGCATGGAACACATCGACAGTGACCAATATGGATCGGATGTTCTGGAATGCCTATGTTTTTAATCAAGACATCGGGAACTGGAATACCTCGATTGTGACGAATATGGAACATATGTTCAATGGAGCTTCCGCCTTTAACCAAAACCTCGGAACAACACGATTAACTGTAAATGGAGTTACTTATATTGCATGGAACGTCTCGAATGTGACCGATATGCAGTATATGTTCAGCCAAGCGGAAAGTTTCACCCAAAATATCATTAACTGGAACACATCGAAGGTCACGAATATGAGTTATATGTTTTCCCAGGCGACCGCGTTCGACACAAACATAGGAAAAAAATCGGCACAGATATACGGGACGAATTTCGCGCCTTATACGGCATGGGACGTATCGAATGTGACCAATATGCAGTATATGTTCTCTCAAGCGATTGTTTTTAATCAAGACATTGGTTCGTGGGACGTCTCGAAAGTGACCAATATGGGTTGGATGTTTAACTTTGCATCTGCATTCAATCAGGATATCGGTAATTGGGATCTAACTAATAATTCTACCATAGAAGCAATGTTCGCATGGACTACAGTGTTTAACCAAGATATTAGTGGTTGGGACGTAAGTAATGTTACTATTACGAGGAATACATTCCGTGGTGCTACTGCATTCAATAATGGAAATTCATCATTAAATTGGAACGATACATCAAAGATAACTAATATGACAAACATGTTCTATGGTGCGTCCGCGTTCAACCAAGATATTAGTGGTTGGGATGTAAGTCTTGTGACTACTATGGAAAATATGTTTCGTGAAGCAACTGTATTCAACCAAGATATTAGTGGTTGGGATGTAAGTCTTGTGACTACTATGGAAAATATGTTTCGTGAAGCAACTGTATTCAACCAAGATATACGTTCCTGGTCTATAGGTCAATCGGCGATTCTAACTAATATGTTTAATGGTGCCAATGCAATGCATGATCAATATGGTTCTACACTTGGATTTGGCAATACACCCACTGGTTTCTTTCACAAATTTTATGTTACAGTCAATAATGTGACATACAAGTGTTTGTTAATTACTACAACAACAGCAAGTATGATTGGAGCGAGTGGTTATTCTGATAACTTCATTATTGATGAGGGGTTTAATCTAGATGGAAACATGATATATTTTACTGAAATCGGTGATAATGCATTTGATATTTATGGACTTACCGTTCCTGCTAATAATATGACATCAGTTACCATTCCCTATAGAGTAACGCACATCGGAGAAAATGCATTCCGTGCGGGAGTAATTGGTGGTTCTAATACTACAAAATCAAGATTAGCATCAGTTATATTTGCACAAAATAGTCAATTAGCATCGATTGGTGAGGCAGCCTTTTTATTGTCAGCAATAACCAGTATCAATATTCCTGCATCTGTTACTACAATTGGTTCTTGGTGTTTCTACAATACACCATATTTATCACTTCTTGTATTTGAACAACCAGGAAATAATACTTTAAGTATTGGTTTGAACGCATTTTTGCAGGAGAATCCTTCTTCTGATATAAGACTTACTAATAGCACAGTCTATCTACCTTCAAATAGTGCGACATCCCTGGGTTTTCAGTCACCATCCACAGGAACTGTATCGTTTTTTGGTGCAACTGTAAATCTAGTTCCCAAATTTAAACCTACAACTACGATTGAACTACAAACTGCAGTAAATAATTGGTGTAATGGTACGCCTACAATTCAACATATCAACACATGGGATACGTCTCTGATCACAGATATGTCTAACTTATTCAATGGTAAAACAACCTTTAATGACGATATTGGAAACTGGGATACCTCGAATGTGACGAATATGAATCTTATGTTCCGTAGTGCTAAAATGTTCAACCAAGACATCGGAACAAACACAGTAAATGTAAATGGAACTACCTATGCTGCATGGGACACATCAAGTGTCACGAATATGCAGGAGATGTTTTATGATGCTAATGCATTCGATAAACCCATCGGAACGTGGGACACATCGAATGTAAGTAATTTCAAGTTCATGTTTCGTGAAGCAAATTTCAATCAAGATATTAATGATTGGAACGTTGGTTCTGGAGTAGTTTTTGATGGTATGTTTAAAGCTAATAATTCCTTTACTCAAGACTTAAACAATTGGACGTTTTCAACCAGTCAACCTATAACAATGACTGGAATGTTTCAAGACAACAGTGTTTTTAATGGAGACATTAGTAATTGGGATACATCGTCTGTCATTAAAATGGATTACATGTTCAGTTCTTCACCTTTCAACAAAGATATTAGTAATTGGAACACATCAATTGTGACGAATATGAATTATATGTTCTGGTCCTGCGCATTCAATCAAGATATTAGTGCATGGGATGTAACGTCTGTCCTTAGTATGGAGGGAATGTTCATGCATGCTAGTGCATTCGACCAAAATATCAGGTATTGGAAACCCACAAGCATCCAAACAGATAAATTCTATCGGATGTTCCTGTCGGCGAACAGTATGATCACAAGGTTCGGAAATGTGAATGGGTTTGATGATGGAGATAACGAAGGAACACCAACCAGTGCCTTTTTTTTCAAGTTCAGAGCTTCGACCAAGGCGGAACTACAAGCCGCTGTTAATTTGTGGACGTCTAACCAATCTGAGGCATTCGCCAATTATAATAATATCAACAACTGGAACACATCTCTGATCACAGATATGTCTGAATTATTCAAGGATAAGGCAACCTTTAATGATGACATTAAGAATTGGGATACCTCGAATGTGACGAATATGCAAGGCATGTTCGATGGTGCAGACAGTTTTAAGAGAATTATTGAAACAAAACAAGTCACTGTAGATGGAATTACTTATACTGCATGGGACACATCAAACGTAGAAAATATGTCTTACATGTTTCGTCGTCATGATAATGGTAACACTAATGACAACAATATCGGAAATTGGAATACTAGTAAAGTAACAAATATGGAACATATGTTTTATGGAACCGGAAGTGCTAGAAGTGACATACGCAGTCAAGGGATTCGGACAAAGAGTGTCACTATAAATGGAGTTACTTATAATGCATGGGATACTTCATCTGTGACCAATATGAGTTATATGTTTTATAACACGTATTTTCCTATAGATATTGGTAATTGGAACACATCAAGTGTGACGGATATGAGTTATATGTTCTATTACAGTTCTTTCAACAAAGACATCGGAACAAAAACAGTAACTGTAAATGGAACTACCTATAGTGCATGGGACACATCAAACGTTTCCAATTTTGAAGGTATGTTCTCTGCTAATATAAGTAATGCATCTTTCAACCAAAATATCGGCAGTTGGAATACCTCCGCTGCATCTACGATGAGTAATATGTTTAAGAATGCAACTCAACTCCTTCAAGAAGATATACGTTACTGGATCGTCTCAAGTGATACCAATCTTACAGGTATGTTCAGTGGTGCCACTAGAATGTTATCGGGGTCGTCGTGGTCTGCAACAATTGATGGGACTGATGGTCCCAATAATGGTACACCCAATAATGGTACACCCGATCCGAACTTCTTTATAGGTTATAAATTTGAAACTAAGAATGAACTACAAAATGCAGTAAATGAATGGTGTAAACCGTCTTTAGATGTCACTAAAGATCCAACTGTATATTCTAGTCAAAATATCAACCATTGGGATACGTCTGACATTACGGATATGTCTAACTTATTCAAGGATAAGACAACCTTTAATGATGACATTGGAAATTGGGATACGTCGAATGTGACGAGTATGGTCCAGATGTTCAAATCTGCGGAAAAATTCAACCAAGATATCGGGAACTGGGACACATCGAAGGTCACGGATATAAATAATATGTTTGCCCATGCGCACGTGTTCAATCAAGATATTAATACAAAGAGTGTGAATATAAATGGATCCACTTATACGGCATGGGACACATCAAAGGTGGAAAACATGCAAGGGATGTTTTATCATGCGTATGCGTTCAACCAAGATATCGGGAACTGGGATACTAGTATTGCTGGACCCGATATGTCTTACATGTTTGGAAATGCGCATGCGTTTAATCAAGACATTGGGAACTGGGATACCTCGAATGTGACCAATATGAGTTATATGTTCTGGGAAGCCCATGTTTTTAATCAAAACATTGGTATGTGGAACACATCGACAGTGACCAATATGGGGAGTATGATTCAATATGCATATGCGTTCAACCAAGATATACGTTCCTGGTCTATAGGTCAATCGGCGAGTCTAACTAATATGTTTAATGGTGCCACTGCAATGCATGCTCAATATGGTTCTACTGGTTTAACACCTGGAATAGGATTTGGTGATAGTCCATCATCTACCTTTTTCAATCAGTTTACGGACAATGGTGTGACGTATTATTTCACAAAAGATAGTAATAATGCTGTGACGATTACCAGTGCAGTGAAATCAGATGGCACAGCATTAAGTAATGCAAATATTACTATTCCTAATTCCTTTACGGTTGCGGGTGTTGTGCATACCATACGACATATTGGAAACACTGCATTTGGTTCATCAAGTGGTTATGTGACGAATCTCTTATCGGTTACTATTCCATCTACCGTTCTGACGATTGGAAATTATGCATTCCTGTTTCAATCAACATTAACAACTGTTATTTTTGAGGGAAATAGTCAATGTACTAGTTTTGGTATGTCAGCATTCCATGGTACAGGGTTAATTACATTCACTCTTCCTGCATCAGTGACTAGTCTGCCCATATTTTGTTTTTCTAATACAAGTTCATTAACCAATTTTACCTTTGAGGAAAATAGTGAATGTACTAGTATTGGTAGTGCCACATTCGCAAACACAAGTAGTTTAGAAACTATTACTATTCCTCCTAGTATCACAACTATAACTGGGGGAAATCAGGCTTCATTTGTAAACAGTAAACTTAAGACTGTGTATGTGTTGCAATCAACATTGAATAATATTAATGCTAATGTAAAATCACCATCTCGCCGAACAAGTTTTTGGGGAAGTAATTTCACTACAACGTTGGGAACGCAACAAGTAATGTTATTACCACCACCTACATCCTTTATTGCAAATGGTATAATATATAGTTATGAGGATATACATGACAATAATGGTATAACAAATACTGCAAAAGTTACTGGTATTGTATTGGGTTCTCCAAGAGGTCAGATTGTTGTTCCTGGAGGGTCTTCCTTTATTTCCGGACCACGATGGAGTGGTCCTGGAGATGAAGACTTCTCATCTACTCCCATTACTATTACTGAACTTGGAGGTAAGATATGTAAGAATAATACCAATATTACATCAGTTACCATTCCTGCGAGTATAACTATAATTCATAAAGAGAACTTCTATGGTTGTACTTCTTTGACATCAGTTGTATTTGACCAGGGTAGTTCTGGAAATCAATGTCAAGTTCTAGGTACCGACGCATTTAGAGTGTGTATTGCTCTCACTTCTATAGACCTTCCATCTATGATTTCTTATATTGATTCCAATGTATTTGAAAGAACAAGTCTGGCAACAGTGAAATTATCACAAACTGTTGCAAACAACTTGTCAAATCCTGTAGGTCCTTTTGATGGAATCTTGACGGTTCCTTCTACAAACGTATCATTCCGTGGCGCAACGGGTCTTGATTTATCTAGTTCTGAATTATTATTTTATTATAGTGTTATTTCTGGTAATAACGTGACTATTACAGGTACAAATTATGGTGATGATTTATTAGGTATTCTTACTATTCCAACAAATATTGTAGTAGGGTCAACTACATATACAGTAACTAAAATCAGTGCAAACGCTTTTGCGAATACAAATATTACTTCAGTAGTCATACACAAAGACATAACAGAAATTGGAACTAGTGCGTTTTCAGGTTGTTCTAATCTAACGACGGTTATTCTACCAACTGACAATGGATTTAATCCACAATTAGCATCGCCAACCAATGCGCAAGTATCATTTTATGGTGCAACAAGTGTCACGCTTCTTTCGGGTATGTCTCACCCTACTAATATAACATTTCCAATTAGTGATACAAATAACAACCAAGTAACTGTAAATGGATTAAATGCTATTTTTGCAGCAAAGTTACAATATAGCACTAATACTGGTTTGAGTTTCACGGAAGTGTCACTTAATGGTGTCGATAGTTATACTTTTACAATACCTGATGGGATTTATAATGCGAATGAAAAACTTAAGATAATAGCCATAGATGCTATAGACAATGATTCAATCACTGTATCCAATACTACAAACTTTACGGTTGATACAATTCCACCAACAATCGAAACGATAACTCCAAGTTGGGGACTTATATTAAATGCTGCAGCCACCAGTAACGACGGAACCATTACCGTTGTAACCTCAGGAGTAGAAAACGGTCAAACTATGACTATTGACTTGGATGATAATTTGAATAATAATGTTGGAACATATAATGGTACAGTAGCATCCAATTCATGTCCTGTAACCATCCCTGCATCAGACCTAGAGGATTTGACAAATGGTTCAACTTATACGCTGGTGGTGACAGTAGCAGATAGTGCTGGAAACTCTGACACAAACAATAGTGCGACTTTTACGGTTGATACTGACTTCCCAACAATCAGTACGATAACTCCAAGTTGGGGTGCTGCATTGAATGCCACAGACGTTAATAATAGTGGAACCATTACCGTTGCAACCACAGGAGTAGAAGACGGTCAAACTATGACTATTGACTTGGATGATAATTTGAATAATAATGTTGGAAGTTATACTGGTACTGTAACATCCAGTTCATGCTCAGTCACCATCCCTGCATCACAACTACAGGCTTTGACAAATGGTTCAACTTATACGCTGGCGGTGACAGTAGCA
>Ga0315330_10000478_pt1 | contig 24750 bp, 27 predicted proteins | sample M140m34915metaG_FD_203453 | JGI IMG/M metagenome (GOLD analysis project Ga0315330, IMG submission 203453) | Ammonia-oxidizing marine archaeal communities from Monterey Bay, California, United States - M1 40m 34915 | ecosystem: Environmental > Aquatic > Marine > Intertidal zone | place: USA...
GACCTTTAATCTCGGTGATTTGTTCGTGTTAGTCGCTGTGTTATTTTATTCATTATATTCGGTTAACCTTCATCGCTGGTTTGCTGATGTGTCGCCTTTCCTCATGATGTATCTAACAGTTCTCGGAGGAATCATTATTTTAATTCCGTTTTATGGCTATGAACTGCAATCGCTCGGGGGGTTTTATCCGAGTATTGAAGTTTGTGTCGCGATTGTTTTCATGGCAACGATCCCTACTATCGTCGCGACTACAATGTGGAACGTCAGCGTAGGTGTGGTTGGAGCCAATAGGGCGTCAATATTTTTGAGTTTGTTGCCTATTTTTGGAATAGGTCTAGCAGTTTCTTTTTTAGGCGAGGCGCTCTTGAATTATCATTTTGTTGGCGCTTTTCTAATCTGCGCTGGGATAGCTGCTGTAGTTTGGCCTCAAGACGGCCTATAAGCTAACCCGAGGGCCCACCGTTTACAAAGATGACTTGTCCGGTCACATAGCTGGACACATCCGACACTAGCATTGCTACCATGCTAGCAATTTCCTCTGGTTCACCAGCCCGTTTCATGGGCACCATATTCAGGAATGCTTTTGCTTTTTCTGGCCCCATCTCATCTAGCAATCCTTGTAACATCTTGGTGTTGATTGGCCCTGGGGCGATCGCGTTCACGCGGATTCCGTTGGGCGCTTCTTCTTTTGCTAAGATTATTGTCAGCGCTTCTAAACCGGCTTTTGATACAGCATAGGCTCCAAATGTTGGCGCCAAGCGTTTAGTAATATTAGAGGAAAGATTGACAATGTTACCTCCGCCCCGTCGGCGCATTATTGGAATAACTTTGCGAGTAATGTCAAATACACTATTTAGGTTAACGTTTATCATTTCTTTCCAGTCTTCTGGGTCAGTATCAGCAATAAGATTCTCGTTTGATGAGATTGCCGCGTTGTTGACTAGAACGTCTATTTTCCCCCAAGTGCTTAGAGCAGTTTCTACTACCGTATCAACAGATTCTGGCCTGGTTAGATCCGCCTTAACACAGACACACTCACTGCCTAAGTTTCGAATTTCTTGAGTGGTCTCGATTGCAGAGGATTCGTCACTTTTATAGGTTAATAGAGTCTTATAACCGTCCGCAGACATTCTTAGTGCGATAGCTTTACCAATACCACGAGTACCACCTGTTACAACACACGTAGGGGTGTCTTGCGCCATGAACCAGCTCCCTTTTATTTGATTATATAGTTTAACTTTTTTCCTTTGATGATGTTAGGGATAGCAGGAGTATCATGCCGATTAATAAGGTTGCCGATCCAAGGAAAAGGTATGCGGCTTGGAAAGAATTGGTTAATGTTACGATTAGACCAAAAGCCGGAGGCCCCACCACTACTCCGAAAAATGTAACAAATAAGCCTCCACCAGTAGCTCGCGACACATCTTTGTCTTGTACTGTTCGTGTGATTTCTGCTAGATAGATGCCATTCCATGCGGCACCGGTAGCGCCAAAGCAGGCGCACAAAACGAAAATTCTATAAGTTGACCAGTCAGAGTCTACAAATCCAGTTAAAATTGTAATACCCGCCATTACGAACGCTAATAGAATAATGAGTGCATTACTTTGACCTGTTGCATCTGCAACTACTCCCCACAGTATGCGACCTGCAACCGCCGAAATACCAACAATTGCTAAAGCAATTCCCGCTTGTTGGGTTACCCAGCCTAAATCGGTTTCAAGAAATGTCACTAAAAAATAAATATAGCATTGCTGCGTCGCCGAGAAAAAAAATGTGGCGATGGCAATAAGCTTCAATTTGGGATGCGTTAAAACTAATTTCAACGAACTAAGAAAATTACCTTTAAATAGATTTGCGTTGGGCTCTAAATTGGTGTCGAATTCTCGCCGCCATTTCTGTAATCCTGCCCCGAGCGCCACGACGAATAACGCTAAAACTAGCATTGATGTTTGCCAATTAAACCATACCAGAAGCCAAGGCACTAACAGACCTGCAAGTATCCCTCCAAGCGGCACCCCTGTCTGTTTAACGGAGAATCCTAGTGACAAATATTGCGAAGGCACGTGGCGGGCAAGTAGTTGACTGCTAGCTGGAGTGGCTGGTCCATAACCTAAACCACAGATAAATGCAGAAATTAGGAACCAAACCCAGTGATTACCAAGACATATTAGTAAACCCAGAGCGCATACACACATGATACTTTGACTAACCCGTATGGGACCGTACCTTTGGACAAAGCCTCCCGAGAGGAGAGAGCCAATCATGGCGCCTATATAGCTAATAGAGGCATAGATACCTATAGTCGTGACATCTAATTCTAGTTCTCTGGCAAGAGTTGGAGCCATTACCGAGACAGTCAGAGAAATCATAGTAACCAAGGCTTGAATTGCTGTGGTGGAAGACAGGGAGATAAATAGATTTCGAGCAGCGCTTGCAGACATAGAATTTGTAAAGCCTTGTTTTATATCGACTTTACTGCTGAAAGGCGAAAATAACAGTTCTGGGGAAATGATTCATATGAATGATATCAGATTAATGCTGTCAGTTGACAAATGGTTAGTTGGGCTAAATATTACAAAATTTTTTGTTAATTAATTAAATTTGTAATATATTACCTATAGGCACTGCGATCTCACACGGGGGCAATAAAATGGAAGAAAACGCTGTTTCGAACGATCAGTTTAGATTTGACCAAATAATAGATGCGGAAGAAAAAATTGAGCCTCGTGATTGGATGCCTGAAAAGTATCGCTTAAATCTTATTAGGCAGATATCGCAGCATGCACATTCTGAAGTAGTTGGGCAGCTACCCGAGGGAAATTGGATTGGTCGAGCACCGACACTGCGCAGGAAAGCTACGCTGTTAGCAAAGGTCCAAGATGAAGCGGGACATGGCTTGTATCTGTATAGCGCGGCTGAGACGTTAGGTGAATCGCGAGAAAAAATGATGGATGATTTGCTTAGCGGAAAAGCCAAGTACGCTACTATTTTCAATTATCCCACTCTAACCTGGGCAGATGTTGGAGCGATCGGTTGGCTCGTAGATGGTGCGGCTATAGTAAATCAGATCTCATTATGTCAAACCTCTTACGGTCCGTATGCTAGGGCAATGGTTCGGATTTGTAAGGAGGAAAGTTTTCATATGCGCCAGGGCTTTGAGATAATGCAGGTGCTTTCAAATGGTTCACCTACCCAAAAATCTATGGCACAGGATGCGCTAAATAGATGGTGGTGGCCAACCCTTATGATGTTTGGACCCCATGACGGGGATTCTGCTCATAGTCAGCAGTCTATGAAATGGAAGATAAAACGCCAATCAAATGATGAGCTAAGACAAAAATTTGTTGACCAAACTGTTGAGCAGGCTAAGCATCTCGGCCTGACGATCCCCGATGAAGATCTGAGATGGAACTCGGAGCGAGCTCATTACGAATTTGGACCTATCGATTGGGATGAATTTCAGCGTGTCGTTAAAGGTGGTGGTCTGTGCAACAGAGACCGACTCCACGCTCGACGTAGAGCTGATGAAGAAGGTGGCTGGGTCAGGGACGCCCTGGTAGCTTATGAAGAAAAGAGATGTAAGAGAGACACAGGAGTGGCAGCATGAATTTACTGCCACTTTGGGAAGTTTTCGTTCGAACTCGACGCGGCCTTGATCATAAGCATATTGGCAGTCTGCATGCCGCAGACGGAGCTCAGGCATTGCAGGCTGCTAGAGATACCTATACGCGCCGGCAAGAGGGGGTAAGTATCTGGGTGGTTGAGGCATCCAAAATTCATGCTAGCCAGTTTGAAGATAATGCTTCGTTTTTTGAGCCAGCTGAGGATAAGGTTTATAGACACCCGACATTTTATGACGTTCCCGACGAACTCAATCTCTGATGAACAAGCACTTTCAATATGTCTTAAGGATGGGTGATAACGCTCTCATTTTAGGACAAAGGATGTCTGAATGGTGCGGGCATAGTCCATTCTTGGAAGAAGATATTGCTATGGCGAATTGCGCCCTTGATCATGTTGGCAGGGCACGCATGCTTCTGACGCATGCGGGTACTCTTGAAGATAAAGGGAGGACAGAAGACGACCTGGCGTTTTTGCGTGACGAACGTGAGTTTTTTAACTTTCTCATTTGCGAGTTGCCTATAGGAGATTATGCGTTTACCTTGATGCGACAGTATCTGGTGGATGCCTATCATTTTCATTTGTATAGCAGGCTACAAACATCTTCTGATGGCGTGTTGGCAGCAATCGCCGCAAAAGCAATAAAAGAAACGACTTACCATGTTAGAAGAAGCGGTGATTGGATCATAAAATTAGGCGATGGGAGTGACGAAAGTCATCGTAGAATGCAAGATGCTCTCGATGAAGTCTGGGGCTATACGGGCGAACTTTTCGCTGCAGATGAGGTAGATGATTTTGCCTCCAGTAAAGGGATAGGTCCTGATCCGCATGCGCTAAGGTTAGATTGGGAGCGCGATGTGTTTGATAAGCTACGTACTGCGACATTGCGTATACCAGAAGAAATCTGGCCAATTAGTGGTGGTCGTGAAGGTGTTCATACTGAAGCAATGGGGGCTTTACTCGCTGAGATGCAATTTCTGCAGAGAAGTTATCCGGGACTTAATTGGTGATAAACAGTGTCATTAATTAGTCAACGACGAAACCAAATGTCGGAGACGGAGATCCTTCAACTATTAGAATCTGTTCACGATCCTGAGATTCCCTCACTCACTATAGAGGACCTAGGTGTCTTGAGGAGCGCCCGTGTTAGTGGAGATACAGTGGAAGTAGTTATTACCCCTACTTACAGCGGATGTCCCGCAATGGATGTTATAGAAGCTGATATTAAAAAATGCCTGACGTCGAATGGATTTGGAAATGTACTCGTGACCACGCGGCTAGCCCCGGCATGGACTACTGAGTGGCTAACTGAGAAAGGACGCGAGATACTTAAAAAATCTGGGATAGCACCACCAAGTAGGTGTGGTAATGTGAATTTTCCCGAAAATAGGATTATTGAATGCCCGATGTGTGACTCAAAATCAGTTGAACTTTTAAGCCAGTTTGGTACTACCGCATGTAAAGCACTGTATCGGTGCCAAACATGTTTAGAGCCGTTCGATTACTTCAAATGCCACTAGGAAATTTCTATAAGCTCCCTATAGAAGGGTTGAGTAAGGAGACCGCAGAGGCGGTAAAAATAAGTTTTAAAATCCCTAGCGAGTTAGCCAATGATTTCACGTATCTTCCTGGCCAGTACTTAACCTTACGAACAAGCAAAAACGGGGAAGAACTTAGACGTTGTTATTCTATCTGTAGCGCGCCAGGAGAAGAGCTAATTAGTATTGCTGTAAAAAAAGTTGCTGGAGGCCGGTTTTCTATTTGGGCGAATGAACAGTTGAGGGTGGGCGACGAGCTCGAGGTTATGCCACCAGGCGGCAGGTTTACACATTCGTGCTCAGCGTCTTCAGCCCAGCATTATCTGTGCGTGGCTGCTGGCAGCGGTATCACCCCAATTATTTCCATAATGAAGACCATTTTGAAAACCGAAAATACTAGTAAGGTTACTTTAGTATTTGGTAACCAAAAAGTATCCACCATACTTTTCCTACAAGCATTAGAGTCGCTAAAGAATCAATTTATGGGACGCGTTCAGATTATACACATACTTAGTCGAGAATCACGGGAGGCGTCAATTTTAAACGGTAGGATAGACGCTGAAAAACTTTTGTCGATTTCGCCCCGCCTATTCCGGCTAGATACTATCACTAAGAGTTATATTTGTGGGCCTGAACCTATGATAAGGGACGTGTCAAAGGCTTTAAGAACGGCAGGGAAAGACCCATCACATATTCACTACGAGCTCTTTGGCTCGCCCACGAATGGTACGGAAGAAAATTCGGCGAGTATTACTGATGATACAGCTTCTGATCGCGATAAAAAAAATGCGGTTACTCTAATTGTTGATGGGCGACAGGTTAGTCTGGAGATGCCTCCTGAGGGAAAGTCAATTTTAGACGCTGCACTGGATGCGGATCTGGATCTACCTTATGCCTGTAAGGGAGGAGTGTGCGGTACGTGCCGTGCAAAAGTTGTGAAGGGAAAGGTACGAATGGATAGTCAGTCGGCCTTAAGTATGTCCGATATCGAAAATGGCGCTGTGCTTACTTGCAGAGCACATCCTATAACTGATGAAGTTTCCATAAATTTCGATAAGGCACTATGACTGGATGTAAGCTAGCAAATAGTGTCTCCCGATTGCTATCGCAGGTCCAACCAAAAGCAGGCTCACTAGCTGTTACAATTTTTGGAGATTGTATTTCGCTATATGGTGGTAATGTTTGGTTGGGTAGTCTTGTCTCTACTATGGAGCGATTTAAACTAAATTCGCGTCAAATAAGGACAGCGGTATTTCGTCTAGTGCAAAACGGGTGGCTCGAGTCCGAGCGTTTTGGGCGTCGCAGTATCTATGGTTTAAGCGCTCTTGGCATTCAAGACTATGGGCGTGCAACGTCTCAGATTTATCGATCTAAATATAAACCTTGGAATGGACAGTGGACCATTTTGGCGTGCAATAAAGAAGACTTTTTTGACTATGCTAATTTTCGAAAGCAGCTACATTGGCTAGGGTTCGGAGAACTCCCCGGAGCCACGTTCGTTCATCCGAATTTAGATATAGTGGCATTCAACCAGTTGGTAGCAGAATTCCGAGTCGTAGATCAAATAGCCACCTGGGATGGACAATTGACCAGTACGCTCGAAGGTTCGTCAGTACTTTTGGAGGCTTGGGATTTTACCGATTTAAGGGCACGATTTGAGAAATTCTTGTCGCGTTTTTCCATCTTAATGTCAGATATGTCTGAAGAGGAATGGTCAGTTCCAGCAAATTCCTTTGTGGTTCGCGTCCTATTAATACATGAATATCGCCGGATACTGCTGCAAGTAGCTGATTTGCCTGAGGCAATTTTTCCCGAAAATTGGCCGGGTATAGCAGCGATGTCTTTAGCGAAAATAATTTACTCGAAAGTGAGTGCGCCATCACAGCTTTTCGTTAGCAGGAATCTAGAGAATCGCGATGGCTTTTTTTCTCATCCGACTGACGAGTTTTTCCTGAGGTTTCGATAAGCCTCGCTAGGCCGAAAGATATTATTTGCAAATCATTTAGATAGATTGTATTCAGACTTGCCCCAATATACGTGACATGTTTTGATTTTATGGACTAAGTAATTTATCTAAGCAGACTTAGCCACCAAGTTGGCCAAGGCAACTATAGAGTTCCTGTTTAAGAAGAGACATATTGTGTGCTTAATGTTGTATGATAATTTTAAAAATTTAAGGAGAAGTGAAATGATGAGGACTGTATTGTTTTTTGGGTTACTAGCCTGGTTCAGCGTGCACGCGACACCGGCGATGAACGTATACACAATTAACACTGAGGATCGAAGCGCATATCATGCCTGGGCCAGAACTAGTGGTCCGGCAATGGGTGAGTCGGTAAACGCTTCTCTTGTTGGTATATGCAAGCCCATAACCGGTGCGTACCATGATGATGATCTTTATGCCTATATGTTTACTGACACCTTAGCTGATGCATTAGCTGCGTTACCAGGTAACGATGTGATGAAAGCGGAGGTTGCTAAATTAGAGATCTCTCGTAAAGTAACAGCGAGAGAGGTATTAAGTCTTGTCAAGACGCAGTCGGCGGTTACACCAAAGGTTGGTCAAACGGATGCTATCTGGAATACACTAGCTCATGTCCCGAACATTGATGCCTATGTAAAAGCGGTTACTGCTATGGAGAAAGCTTTTCACAAAAATGGTTTTAATGATGTGGGGATACAAATATTTGTTGGCCATAGCGGAGGGGTTTCAGGGATGGTTATGTCTGGTGTGATTGCTAAAACACCAGCGCGACTTGGTGAAGCCTTTGACTCACTGGGTGAGTCTTGGGCTAAAGGTCCTTATAGGGCCGTGGTGGCTAAAAGACAGGTAGTCCGTGGTTTGAGCGCAATGTGCGAAACGGTATACGTGAAATAGATAGCGACATATTAATAGCCCAACTCCTTGAACAACAGGGTTGGGTTATTATTTGGGTTTCATCACCTATTTACTGAACTCAAAACCTCGGAATCCATTGGTAACACATTCTCTGAATTCGTTTAGATACGCTGGCAAACCGCCTGGGTACATCAACATTTCCTTTGGTTTTCCGGGAATATTGGCACCCATATACCAGGAGTCAGCTTTAGGAAACAAGGTCGCGGCAGCAAGTTCCATTACATGTGATCGCCAATGATTTTCAGCTTCGCTAGCAACATCAAATTTAGAGTACATATTGTCTCGCATATAAAGAAGTGTCTCTATCACACATTCACCTTGATACTCAGCGCTTGACGGTCCGTTACAAAAGCCAGTTGGCGCTTGAGGACCATAGCTTACAAGCATATTTGGAAAACTTGTGGTCGCTAACCCAAGGTGTGATCTAACACCTTGAGCCCATTTTTCTTTTAAAGTTGTGCCATCGGTACCCACTATATTTATAGACGTCAGCCCCCCGGTAACCGCATCGAAGCCCGTAGCGAATGCGATAATATCGAAGTTATGGGTAGCTTTAGAGGTAACTATTCCTTCAGGAACGATTTCGTTAATAGATTCATCCAGCAGCGACACCAAGGTCGCGTTGTCTTGGTTGAAAATATCAAAATACCATTGTTCTAGGGAAGGCCTTTTAACCCCGTAAGGGTGTGGGGGTTCAAGTGGCGCGAGTTTTTCTGCTAGGATCGGATCTTTAATACGAGCTCTTGTTTTCTTTAACCAAAAATCGTACGCCGCTCTATTGACGGTCTCATTTGAGAAAATATCGTGGAAGTTTCCTAACCAGAAACTAAAACCGCCTGCAGCCCACAAACGTTCAAAGGTTTGTTCTCTCTCTTCGTCTGACACATCTAGTCCTGAGGTTGGAATCAAATCCATATCAAACCCACCAAAGGTTTCAGCTCGACGCTTGAACCGATCGGGAAGTTCATTTTTCATAGCCACGTTATCAGCCTTAGAGTATGTCTCTTGTCCCATTGGAAGGTACATGTTCGGGGTACGTTGGAACACAGTCACGTGTGATGCGACTTTCGAGGCTTCTTGCGCTACTTGTATACCACTCGCTCCAGTGCCTATCACGCCTACTCGTTTATTTGTGAAATCTACTCCTTCTTGCGGCCACAAGGCGGTGTGGCTAGCGATACCATTGAATGTTTCAAGGCCCTTAATTTTAGGTTGGTAAGGCTTAGATGCGAATCCTGTGCATAGGATTATAAATTTAGCTCGATATTTGCCTTTTTCGTCGGTATTTAGCACCCATTCATTAGCATCTTCGTTGAAAGACGCCTCAGACACTCGCGTATTCAGACTTACATCTTTACTGAGCCCTAACTTCTTGTCTACGTAATCAAAATAACTGCGCATTTCCTTCCATCCAGGAAAACGCTCGCTCCAGCTCCATTCTTCCCAAAGATCCGGTCTAGAGAATTGGTAAATTTGGCAGTGAGTGTCTACTCGCGCGCCTGGATAACAATTCCAATGCCAAATTCCTCCTAATCCAGCACCTGCCTCAATTAGATGCACATTGAAGCCTTCGTCTCGCAATCGGTACAGCTGATAAACCCCTGAAAATCCAGCGCCAACTACCACAACATCAAAACTTTTGTTATCGCCCTGCGATCCAGACATAACAGTTCGTGTCCTCCAATTAAAGATATTTGAAAATTAAATGAGCGTGACTAATCTGTTCTACTAGTAACTTCGAGTAGGTGATAACCAAATTGCGTCTTGACTGGTCCGTGAACCTCGCCAACGGTTTCATTAAAAACTACTTGGTCAAATTCAGGGACCATCATACCTGGACCAAATGAACCAAGATCTCCCCCCTGTTGTGAAGAAGGGCAGCTAGAATTCGCCTTGGCTACTTCACCGAAATCTGCGCCATTCGCTATTTCTTCTTTCAAACTAGTACATTTTTCCTCTGTATCGACGAGAATATGTCGAGCTGTGGCTTGTGCCATTTTAATCTCCTTGCATGTGTTTTGTTGGTTATTATTTTACCAGACCAGTAAGCAATGTCGACTCACTCAGTTTTAAGATGTCTTTCTTTGTATTCAGTTATTGCCTCTTGTTGAGCTTGGGCCAAAGGATCGCGGATTTGTCTGAGTGCTTGCTCGCTAGATTTCATTTTTAGATTTGTTTTTTTAAAATGAGGAATCACGTAGTTAGCAAATAATTCATAGTGCTGCTTTTTTGTTTTAAGTTCACACCAGTTGTGATCGAACAAAAGAAAGTTCCCAAATCCACCATTTGATATCTCTATCAGGCTTTCAATATGCTCTATTGCATCCTTATAGGTTCCAATTACTACTGAGGCGTTGTCTCCAATCCATTCTAGGTAGCCGCTTATATCGTTACCGCTAACCTGGATTTGCGGTGCAGCTGCCGTGTGCTTTATATATTCACACCAATCTTTAAGACCGTGTTGAATGTCTTTAATCGCCTGATCTTTTGTTTTGGCTAAATGCATTATATTCACTATTCGCCACGCGTCTCGGTCGGCCTTTTGCTTGAATTCTTTGGCTCTGGCTTCGAGTACGTCCCAATGCATAGCCAATACATCGACGCCCGCTTTCATAGTCGCGCCTATAGATATAAGCCCCAAACCATGTTTCCCTGCAATACGAGGGCCCGAAGGAGAAACTACTGCCGCTGCAACTATTGGTGGGTGAGGATCTTGATAAAAATCTAGCTGCAGCCTGGCCTCAACAAGCTTATATCTACTCGTCTCGACGGATATTGGTTCGTCACTTGTGAGTAGATGCATGAGTACATCCATATCAAAGTCAAGGGCATCTCTTTGTTCACTGGGTTTGATACCTATCATTGCCGCGTCTGAGGCAAGCGCTCCTGGTCCGACTCCCAAAATAACTCGGCCCCGAGTTAAATGATCAAGAAGGGCTAATTTATCAGCTACCCACAAAGGATTATGGTAAGGGAGCGACACCACACCGGTGCCTAAGCGCAGATTGCGGGTTTGGGGCGCCACGTGGGCTATGAAAAGCATCGGATCGTTAATCAGCTCAACGCCGCCCGAATGATGTTCCCCGAACCATGCTTCATCATAGCCAATATTATCTAATAGCTTAACAATTTCAATATCCTGCTGCAGGGCTAGAGTAGGATTGTAATTTGTCGGAACATGATGGGGCGGTATAAAAACGCCAAACTGCATACGGGACATTGAATACTTCCTTATTGACAGATTAGTGAAGATACGTCTTATGGAACCCAGTCAAGCATCATTTGTCGATGCAATGAGATTCCTATCATCTTTACTCAAGGCTTCAACTACAAACATATCATTTTTTGCTAGACGGTGGCGCACTTTTTTCCACGGTGCATATTCCTCGGAATCGTACCATTTGTTGAAATTTTCCATCGAGTCGAACTCAATAAGAATGACTCGGGCAGGTTTGGGGTCACCTTCTATTACTACGGTATTTCCAGCTCTTACGAGGTATGTGCCGCCATACTGTGTTACCGTACTCCCAGCATGCTCGACGTACCCACTTTCTACATATTTTTCTATATCTGAGATCTCGATATTTACGATCGCAATTACACTCATCTCAAACTCCTAATATCGGTTTATATATTAATAGATATCCTCAGCTGACGTGATAGCTTGCCACATCAAATTTCCTAGTCTTCCACCAGTAGGAAGGGGTGAAGCCGGGCCATATAGAATAATTTTTCCCATTCTCAGATAGGTACCAGCTATCACAACCTGAGCCCCACGAAAATTTTTTCAACTTTTTTTGAGTTGAATCGCAAAACGTCTCCTGCCTTTCTAACTTTACGTCTATGAAAGTTTTCTTTGCTTCCTTTAAATAGCTTAGCGCTTTTATTACGTATTCTATTTGTGCCTCAATCATAAAAACCACAGAGTTGTGGCCCAGGCCAGTATTAGGGCCTAAAAGAAGAAAGTAATTTGGGAACCCGGCGACTGAAATACCTAGGTACGACTCGGCTGATCCTGCCCATTGCTCTGTGAGTTCCTTCCCCTTGGACCCGTAGATCTTCATTGGCTGCAAGTATTTTGTCGTTACAAAGCCAGTGCCAAAAATAATCGTGTCACATTCATGCATTTCCCCGTCAGCCGACGTCACACCTGTAGAGGTAATCGATATTATTGGTTCGGTTATTAAATCTGAGTTGGGTCGCTGCAATGACTCATAGTAGTCGTCAGAAATATTTATTCTTTTGCACCCTATTTGGTAGTTTGGTGTAAGCTTTTTACGTAGTTCCGGATCCTTAACTTTTGCTCTCAAATAAAGTTTCGATGCTTTTTGGAGCAGGTTGTTGAAGAAGGGATACCCAATAATTGCTATGCCGTAATATTCATTTCTCCAATAAATAAAAAGACGATAAAAATTTCTGACGCCTGGTACATTTTTAAACACCCATTTAGTCAGAGAAGAGTAGTTTCTGTTTAAACGCGGCACTAGCCAGGTGGGTGTACGTTGGAATACTTTTAACGACCTAACCTTATTTACTATTTCTGGAATAAATTGTATTGCGCTGGCACCGGTGCCGATACAAGCGACGTTCCCTCCGTCCAGTTGGTGTTCGTGATCCCACTGAGAAGAATGAAATATTTTACCCGTAAAATTTTCAATACCCGGAATATTAGGAATGTTAGGTTTATTTAACGGTCCTGTACCATTTATGATCATGTCGGCGTGAAAAGTTTCGTTCGATACGGTCGAAATTGCCCATTGATTCGCAGAACTGTCAAAACGCATATCAGAAACTGTTGTGTTTAATTTAATATGGTTTTCTAGCTGAAATTTTTCTACGCATGATAAAAGGTATTGATATATCTCGCTCGCGTCAGAAAACACCTTTGTCCAATCAGATTTCTTCTCGAAAGAAAAAGAATATAAATGAGACGCAACATCGCACGCGCAGCCAGGGTAAGTGTTGTCACGCCATGTGCCCCCTACATTATCGGAGCGCTCAAATATAGTGAAGTTGCTATAACCGGATTGCTTTAATCTTATGGCCATGCCTATCCCGGAAAATCCTGCGCCGATGATGGCTAAACATGGTTCCAATTTGTCCGTGCGATTTTCTGCGACGTTAGTTTTTTTCATAAAGCGTCTCTGTGATACATATTTTTATACGTCTTGTAAATGCTAATGGGCCAACGAAGTCCTTGGCTGTGCTTGGATTACGAGTATACTGAAAGTAGTTCTGCTAAAGTTTATTTGATAGGTTTATAGGTTAACGCGGTATACGACCACAGTCCACTGAGGTCAGAAGAAATATGAAATTAAAAATCAAAATTGCTTGTTCCATCAGTTTTATTATTACTTTATTTATCAATATGCAGGTGTATGCCGATGAATGCCCTTCATCTGACCTCCCCCAAAAGGCCTTAACAAACTATTTAGAAGCGATGCAAGAACGTCGTTTTTTAGATGCATTTAAATTTGTGTCAGACTCGATGACTGATGGAAGGTCTAAAAAAGATTGGGCCGAACTTCAGGAAATGTTTTATACCGGTGGTGGAGTGATTATTTTCGGCATTGATGTCCGGCAAGCCATTGCGACCACCTCAGATATAGAGTGCGCGTCGACTGCTATAGTACCTAACATCTTAAAATCTCGGGACAACTTTAATAATCAAGGTATAACCGAATTTGAAATTTATACGATCGTGCGGAGAGATGAACGATGGCTGGTTGATTCGCAAGAAACTTTGTTTGATCAGTCAGGTGTAGACAAGTGGTTTCCAGGAGAGACTTTACCTGAATTTCTAGATAAAAAGTAAAAGAGTACTTTTTATGGTGTCTTGCTATGTTCCTGTATAGCGCCTAGATGTGATGGGAATTGTTGAATAAAGCTCCTGCTGTACTCTTCGGCTTGTTTTTTGGAGTAGTGCTGCACGTTAGCTTTTGGTCGTTTGGGTTTGTTTTTAAACCTTCCCATTCCCGCCAGGATACAGTACCAGGAAGTCGGGCTATAAACTAACCGGCTAGCTTGGTTTCTAAGCTCGGACAAAAGATCCCCACCTTTATCCCAAACAAGCAAAATCTTTTCCATATCCTCAGAAATGTGAACGTTTTTCCTATTCTCCAACCAGTATTCCGTATCACTCCTAGTATTAAGCTTGTAGTGCATTTGTACATAGTTTCTAACACCGTCAAAAATTGAGTTTACCTTGGTGTTCACTTCTGCCCGCGACTCATCTGTATTGCCGGAAGATTCTAATTTATTTGCAAAGGTCTCAGCTGTGTCTTGCACAATCATTAGCGCGGTTGCCTCTAAAGGCTCAATAAAGCCTTGAGATAAGCCAATAGCAATACAGTTTCTTTCCCAACAAACCGCGCTACGACCAACTCTCATTTTGAGATGTCGCGCCTCGTCTGCAGCGTCCATTAATCCTAGTTGTTTTCTGAGCTCCTCTTCTGCGGAGTTTTGGTCGGTAAAATCAGACGAATATACATAACCGTTTCCAAACCGGTTGGTAAGCGGGATATTCCACATCCAGCCATTTTTTAGCGCTTTCGACAGGGTCTGAGCAGGCAAACCTTTGTCTAGATCGATAGCACTGGGAAGTGCTACGGCAGAATCATTAAAGAGAAATTTTTTATATGGTAGAAATTCCACGCCGAGTGTTTTATTAATGATCAACCCAGAGAACCCAGTGCAGTCGATAAAGAAGTCCGCAGCTATAGTCCCATACTGGTCGGTTTCAACCCCGGATATATCACCGTTTTCTGCGCGGAGTACTTCGGAAACGGTATCTGAGACATGTGTAACACCATTTTCGATAGAAAAATTACGCAAAAATTCACCTAGCAGTGACGCGTCAAAATGGTACGCATAGTCGGTATGGTAGTCTGTTTTCTTATCTGGAGTTGGCGCTAGTTTTTCACTGGCCAAAAAGTTTGACACGAAAAATGAATCAGGGTGGGCGTAGACGTTAAAATTTTTACTACGTAAAGTCGCATTTTGGTGGAATGCTCGTATCGAGGCATCATCTTTTTGAGAGAAAAAGGGATGGTAATAACTTTTGAAGCCTTCTCGCGTTGCCCACGAGGGAAAGCGTATTCCGCACTTGTACGTAGCATTGCATTTTGGCATCCATTCCCGCTCATCAATGTTTAATGAGTTAAAGAATCGCCTCATTTTCGGGGTAGAACCTTCCCCAACACCAATTGTTCCTATTGACTCAGATTCTATCAGCGTTAGCGAAACGTCTTTATCTTTCCACTGCGTCGCAAGCGTGGCTGCCACCATCCAGCCGGACGTACCCCCACCGACAATGAGTATGTTCTTTGGAATGTTTGCTGTTTGTGAAGTCATTGCCTTCATTGTACCCAGAATTGATCACATATTACGATATATTGAAAGCTAAAAAAAAGCCGCAAGACAGTTTCCCGTCTTGCGGCTTTAGTTTTTTAGGTTCGGAGGGTTAAGTTCCGAGTCGTCTCATAGCAGACTTAGTCATGTAGTTTGATATAAAGTCACTTGCTGACTCTCTATCATAACCAGAGCTCCAGCCACCTTGTACTTTCTCACCTTGGTAGAAGCGAGTGACACGTTTGGACTGCAAGTCGTTACTGATTACCCAGTTCCAACTCCACTCTGGTCGACCGTCAGTTGCGAGCACTTGTTTGCCCGACGCATTTCGGATTGAGTTGTCGTTATAAGCGTACTGGCTAAACCCAGGCTCAAACGTTTTCCAAAGCTCTCCACGTCTATCGTAAGAGATAGCCTGTGGATACTCGATATTACGAGCATCAAAGTAAACACGACGCTTACTCAGTGGTGCACGAGGGAAGCCGGTAGGCTCACCTTCTAATACAATCACCTCTGGAATTAGCGACTTACCGACATCGTAGTATGTGGTACCTTGAGGTCCACCGACTGTTGGGTGAGCCCAGTTGTCCTGGTCCGCTCTCCAGTTGTAGTGCATTGAACCTAACATTGGTCCACGGTGAATGATTTTCCAGTTACCCCATGTCAACATAGGGTCACCAGCTGCCCACGCATCCGATAAGAACAGGTTGATCCCAGCTACTAATGGCTCAAAGCGTTGGTTAGTTGGGAATCGACGTACTCGTTTGAACGCCGGTAGATAACCATAAAGCTCTGGGAATCGCGCTTGGTCGTTATACCATTCGTTCATGAATGCAGTACCTTTAATATCGTTTGGTGACATGAACCAAACTGATTGATACCGGAGCATTTCCTCTTTGCCTGGAATCATTGTAGCGCCACCAGCCGAATCAGGATGAACTAATCCAGTCGTTTGTTGTTGCGCCCAGACGAAGTCATACTCATATTGTGAGTTGCCTTGCGGATCAAGTGCTGTACATGGTATTGAAAACATGTCCTGATCATGACGACCCCAAGAAAGTACTACGTTAGCTTGCACTTCTTCTGGAGTTTGTGGATCTGGGAATGGGTGACCACCGATCCAAGGGGAACCGTCATCTGTATATACGTTTCCGTCGGAACCAAATTTAGCTCGACCCCAGTTTTTTAAGGTCGCATCTAGGTAATAAGGAGGAAATTGCTCCTCAATTTTAGTCTGAGTAGGAAGAATCGTAAATGTTCGATCGTCCTGCGATACCTCGATGTAGAGGGCTGGATCGATTAAGTCCTGAACAAGCTCTACGTTGTCTTTGCTTATAGTATCGCCAACTTTAATTTTGCCTTTTGTGTAGGCTTCTATGTCAGTTAACTCTTCTGGATAAGCTTTATAGTGATCGCCGTCTTGGGCCATAAGGGGAAAGAGTGCCCCTAGGATACCGGCTGAACCAGCACCTTTAGCAGTCTTCTCCATGAAGAAGCGGCGGCTGTAGTCAAAATCATATTTTTTTATGTGCATTATTTCCCCTGCCTTTCCGACGGTTATCGGAAATTGCCCTTTTTTAAGAGCCTTGGTTATTTTTTAATATTCCCTTTAAGTACCTGTCGCTGTCTCAGCTTTAAGTACCACTTGACAATAAGGTACATCACTTGGCGCTCGTATCCAAGTCTTTTAGGGGAAAAATATGTGATCAGTGTCTTCAAATGTCACGAATTCGGTTTGCCTCGAGATAAAGTTCATTTGATACAATAGGTTAGGTGGGATTCTGGGCAAAAAATTGACCCGTAGCTTTTATTTCGACTCTCAGGGGACTTCTCGCCAAAAATTATGTTTGGTGTGCCATTTCGAATAGTTAACAAGCTTAATCCGGTTTGTCTTAGGAATAATTTAATAGTCTAGGGTAGTGTTAACTGGATCTGATTTTTCTCAGACACTAAGAAGGGTGCACTTTTTAGGGTTGTGTCGCTTTTTTGTTCTCGAGTATCACCGCTTTCAGAAACTCTTACTTTAACAAATATACTTTTTATTGGATTCAGATTTTTACGAACGCCCATTATAGAGTTCTCGTCTATTGAGATTTCGAAAGGCAGTTCACCCACAGAGCGACGACTCGCTGTGATAGGTATTTGAGGCGAATCTAGATAGTGGGTTGTGATAAAAATAGTGTCTTGAGCCCTGCGTTTAGTATTTGCAGTCTTATCTTGGGTGACTTTGACGGATAAATTGAACTGATTTACGGTAACTTTACTTTTACCAGTAATTGCTTCCTCTACGACCTGGCTCTCAGCTGTAATTAATAAATTTAATTCCTTTTTCAGATTTGATGATGGAGGCAATGTCGCCAAAGCTTCTCGCCATGCCACTAGAGCCTCACTAATTTTGTTCTTTTGCTTGAGGTCAAGACCCTTTAAGATCAGCCCGTTACTATTTTTAGGTTCAATTTCCAGCACTTTACTTACTAATTGACTCGCTTCTTGATTAAATATTCCACGGTTTGATGCTACGACGATATCCGCCATGATGAGTAAGGAATTTACATTGTTGGGTGAAATCTGAACAAGTTCCTTTCCCGAGACTTTTGCCTCGGCGTACAGGCCTAATATTAGATAGCTTCTGGTTAGATTTTGTCTAAGCAGTATATCGTCAGGATTTTTTAGAACCGCTTTTTTTAGTTCATTCAGCATAAATGCCGAAGAAGCACTAGGATTAGAAAAATCGACATTTTTATGGTCTGCGGCGAACTCAGCGATTGCTGGCTTACCAATGTAGAGATAAACGGGAATCGAAGTCGCAAGGCCGAGGATGATTATTGCACATTGTATTAACATAGCTTTGGTTGGAAGGGTGCTGAGGATCGAGCGCTGGGAGCCAAGGTTGATCCAAACGACGATAGAGAAAATCACAGCTAGTATGGCCCAAAATATCATAGATTAAGAACGTTCCTCGTCGTCACAAAGCTTGTTTTCTGAACTGACTTTTTTTTTAGTATGGTTAGACTGGGACGATTGTACTATTCGCATAATTACCCCTATTGCAACAAGTAGAAGTACGAAAGGACCAAACCACAACATTACCGTTGCATAATTTAGTCGGGGTCGGTACAAGATAAATTCCCCGTAACGTTGAACCATATAATCTTTTATTTCCTGGTCGCTATTTCCATTTTCTATCATGGCGACGACTTTTTTTCTGAGATCTTGCGCCAAACCGGCGCCAGAATCCGCGAGACTTTGGTTTTGGCACACTAGGCATCTAAGTTCTTCCATCAAGGCGTCATAGCGCAATTGGCTGCCAGCATGAGTAAAAGTTTTTTCATCGACTAAAAATGTTTGTCCGTTAACGCTGCCAATGAACATACTAAAAATTAAAAAAGCGAGTATTTTCATAGCGACGAGTTTTGTTCAGCGTTAAGTATGTCTATCGCTTTAGCAATATTGCTGCGATCTAGCGGTCCAATGTGTTTATGGCGGATAGTTCCGGTCATGTCCACAAAAAACGTCTCAGGTACTCCGTACACTCCCAGTTCCATTCCAAATTCTCCGGCGGGATCAAACCAAGTTTGTAAATACGGATCTCCGTTTTTATCTAGCCATCTTAAGGCATCTTGACGCGTATCTTTATAGTTCAAACCAACGATAGGTATAGCGTCTTGCGTTGCCAGTTCCATAAGCAAATGATGCTCTTCTAGACAAGCCGCACACCAGGACGCCCAAACGTTAAGTATAAAACTGGAACCGATTAAATTGGACGTAAGTAATGTGGTTTCCGCGGTTCTTAATTCATCAAGCTGTCGGACCGGCAAAGATTCGCCAACTAACGGTGACGGGATCAGTCGCGGATCTTTCGTTAACCCGATCGCAAAGAATATTATTAGTATGATAAATATAGAGAATGGTATCAGTTGACGCACATCGACTACTCTGAAATTCTAGTTGTGGTATTTATTCGATAGGATTTTTGCGATTGATGGCTGGTCTTTGTCGCGTTCCCAAACCCTAACGCGGTGATGGCTCCTAAGGCCATAAGTATCGCGCCAAGCCATATTAGTCTAACAAAGGGTTTTATATTTAATCTGACACTCCAGTCGGTATCGTTTATTTTTTCGCCGAGAGCGATATAAATATCACGGGTGAATCCAGGTGAAATGCCAGCCTCTGTCATGGTTTGACCGCCTGAATGATAATTTCGTTTTTGAGGTGCTAGTCTAGCTTCAAACTTATTTTCTGAATGTACCAAGAAAATGGCTTCTGTCCCATTGTAATTAGGACCAGAGATTGCACTTGCTCCTGCGAATCTAAATTCATACCCGCCGAAAGTGGTCGTTTCTCCCTCAGACATGCGAAGATGCTTTTCTAATCCGTACGAACTTACTAACGTTATTCCAATAACTGTAATCGCAAAACCAATATGCGAGATACTTTGGCCAAGGTATGGGGATGTTAGTTTCTTGCTACTACGGTAATGTCTGATTTGGCCAGCCAATGTCGAGAAAATAACCCACAATGCCAAGACTAAACCAAATAGGGCCATTATAGGACTAGTATCGTCAATCATCCCCCAAGTTCCGAGAGCTAGAATTATAGTAGCGAGCAGAGGATATTTAGCGGCGTTAGAAAGCCGACGAAAGCTATCATTTGTCCAAAAAGCTCGTTGCCCTAATCCAATGAGGATAAGTAATGGCGCCATTAATGGTATGAATACGCTATTAAAGTAGGGCGCACCTACTGAAATTTTTCCTAAACCTAAAGCATCTATCATTAGTGGATATAGCGTCCCAAGAAGCACTGTAGCGGTAGCTACTGATAACAAGACACTGTTTGTGAGTAAAAACGATTCTCTAGATAATGCACTTCCGTGTGGCTCCTGAGGAGCGTCTGGTTTATAGAAAGTAAACACTAGCAGGGCGCCACCAATAACTATGGCGAGAAACATCAGGATAAATACTCCTCTTGCTGGGTCGGTCGCGAAAGCATGTACTGAGGTTAACACCCCTGATCTTACTAAAAAGGTACCTACTAAACTGAGGCCAAAGGTCACGATAGCGAGTAGTACAGTCCAGTGTTTGAAAATGGCTTTCTTTTGTGTCACTACGACTGAATGAATTAAGGCGGTTCCTAGTAACCAAGGCATGAAAGATGCATTTTCAACAGGATCCCAAAACCACCATCCGCCCCATCCCAATTCGTAGTAAGCCCACCAGCTTCCAAGGGCTATGCCGAGGCCTAGAAACGCCCAGGCGATAAGAGTCCAAGGTCTGACCCATTTCGCCCATGCGCTGTTTATTTGGTTATTAAGCAGTCCGGCCACGGCAAATGCAAAAGGTACTGCAAATCCAACGTAGCCCATGTATAGCATAGGTGGATGAACGATTAGACCGAAGTCCTGAAGCAATGGGTTCAAATCTCGGCCACTTTGAGGTGGAGGAATAACTCTATCGAAGGGGTTAGAGGTGAATAATGTAAATAAAAGAAATCCGAACGAAATTATTCCCAGGATACCTATTATATCTGCGTTCAATTTGAGGGGTAAGGGTTTATCAAATAACGTAAGAGCGAAAGTCCATGCACTCAATATCAAAACCCAAAGTAGGAGGGAACCTTCATGAGCCCCCCACACTGCTGATATGCGATAAAAAAGCGGAAGAGCACTGTTCGAATTGGCGACCACATAAGATACTGTGAGATCAGTGAGGACAAAGGCAATAATTAGCGTAATAAAGCTTGTGGCGATCAAAAGAAATTGCGCTCTCGCCAAGGGTTTGGCTAGCATTATTAGGTTGTCCGCTCCCATACGGGCACCGATCATAGGGACTGCGGCTTGAAGGGCGGCAACGCTAAGTGCTAAAACTAGCGCATAATGTCCTATTTCTGGTATCAATCGACTTCACTATTGTGTGAAACATTTTCTAGAGCTTCAGCTACTTCGGGTGGCATATAATTCTCGTCATGTTTTGCGAGAACTTCAGAGGCAATGAACAAACCGGTTTTATTCATCTGGCCTTTCGCGACAATGCCTTGTCCTTCTCTGAACAAGTCGGGAAGTATTCCCTCAAAGTAAACCATTTGTTCATTCGCCGTATCTGTAAGGTTAAACCATACCCCCAGAGATTCTGCTTGTCGTACAACGCTACCTTCTACCACCATTCCACCTATCCTGAATGGGCGTTTAGCGGGTGCGTCCCCCGCATGTATTTCGCTTGGGCTATAGAAGTACATGAGATTTTTTTCAAACGCCGTGAGGATAAGTGCCAAAGCAACACCGATCCCCAGTATACCTAAACAAATTAACTGCATTCTTTTTTTTCTCAAAGGATGCATCATTTTTGCTTCCCCTGGCTAGCTATACGCCGGCGCAGCCAGCGGAGGTGTTTTTCTCCTTGGCGCTTGGTATGCACATACAACAAAATCATGATGCCAAAAGTAATGGCGTATGACGACCAGACGTAAGCAGCATATCCACCCATCGAAAGAAATGCGGCCATGATTTAGATTTGCTCCCTTTTGCTACTTGTGATCAGATCTTTAACCCATTGTGTCTCTCTATCATATACGAGAATCGCTGAACGGATGCGGTACAGGCTAATTATTATAAAATACAACATAAATGCTACGGTCATGGTTAGGAGAGGGATCAACATGTCTACATGAATTGAAGGGGAGTCAAACTTTGATACGGTGGGACCCTGATGTAGCGTATTCCACCACTCTACGGAGTAATGCACTATGGGTATATTGACAATTCCAATTAGGCACAAAATGGAAGCCGATCGAGCCCCAGTTCTTCTATCATCTATAGCTCTTAGTAAGGCAATTACTCCTAAGTAAAGGAAGAGAAGTACTAGTTCTGAGGTAAGGCGTGCGTCCCATTCCCACCAAGTGCCCCACATTGGCTTACCCCAGATAGAGCCCGTAACTAGGGCGGCTAGGGTAAATATGGCCCCTATTGGAGCGATTGCGCTTAGAGTTATTTCAGCTAATTTGACTCTCCAGACTAGAACTGACACGGCAGATAGTCCCATTGCCATATAAACAAGAAGGGACATCCACGCGCTCGGAACATGCACGTATATAATCCTAAAGCTATCGCCTTGCTGGTAGTCAGCCGGTGCCGAAATTAGCGCACCATAGAGGCTATATATAATGAGGGCAAGAAAGACTGCGATCAGAAAAGGTATCAGTTTTTCCGAAAAGAAATAGAAGTTCCGAAGCGATGAATAATGGTAGAAAAATTTGAACATTAGCCTAGGCGTGTCCTAATAGCCGAGGCAGTTGCCCATGGTGTGAGAGTCACGGCTAGTACCAGAAGTCCGGCCAGAAAATACAGTTCAGCCTCTGGGATCAAGCCAGTCTGACTATTGGAAGTAGCTACAGCACCGAAGATTAGTATCGGGATAAAAAACGGCAAGGCTAGCACAATGTTAAGCATCCCAGCAGACCTCAAGCCAACAGATAGTGCGCCGATTGATGTGCCGATTAGGCTGATGGTCGCGCTCCCTAGCGTGAGGCTCAATAATAAAATTGATAGGGAGAACGTATCTATACCGAGACTGAGAGCTAAAGGGATAGCCAAAATAATTATTGGTAGTCCCGAAAGTACCCAATTGGCTATTGCCTTCGCTAAACCTACTAGTAACAAGGGGACACCAGACAGGACAATAGCCTCAAGCGCACCGCTTGAATAGTCTGTTTTAAACAAGTTTTCCAGCGATACACTCATAGCTAGAAGTGCGGCGATCCAGAGTAACCCGCCAGCGAACGATTTGAGAACAAGCGTTTCCGGGGACAACGCAAATGGAAAAAGTATTGTTACTAGAACAAAAAACATAATGGGATAAAGTAGGTCTGCACTTTCACGCCAGGTCTTTAGAACATCTCGGCGCACCAGTATAAAAAGTGTGCTCCAGTTGTGCGTATCAGTTATCATTTAAGTTCTACAACTTGTTGTACTGTCGAAGACTGGAATTTTTGATGACTCGCAACTATTGCAATGCCACCATTACTCATGTGGTCGTCGATTAACGACTCTATAACACCACAAGATTCGGCATCGAGAGAATTAAATGGCTCATCTAGCAGCCATAGGGGACAATTAAACATTAGTAATTGGGCTAAGCTCGCACGCTGCTTTTGTCCGGCCGAGAGAATGGCTACTTGATAATCTTGAAAACTTTTTAGATTCATTGTTTCTAGACTCGCTTCCACTGTTTTGTTTAACGCCTTCCTCGAGATTGCCCTTAGGAAAGATAGGTTTTCCAAAGTTGTCAATTCTTCCGCTAAGCCTAAACTATGGCTTACATAGTTGAGATTAGATTGGGAAAACGTACTTTCATTAATGTTTTTCTCGTTCCAAAATATCTCGCCATGGGAGGGATCGATAAGTCCGGCTAGCGCTCGCAAAAAAGTAGTTTTCCCACTTCCGTTCGCGCCCTTTAAATGGACTAGGTGTCCCTCGGCCAAACTGAGCGATAAATCTTTTATTATTCCTCGATTACTACGTTCTACCGAGAGGTTCTTTACCTCAAGACTATTAGGCATACCGCTATCTACGTTTTCCTAAAGCACAAAATTAACGCGAAAGCCCAGGCATTCCTCCACCCATCGAACTACCTCCTTGTCCCCCTTGGCCAGGTACTACTATTCTTTGAGACTCTTCTCTTGCCATCTCCTGAGCTCTTTCCTGCAATTTTTGTACTGCTTCTTTGACTCCATCTGGGAATAACTCGAAAGCTGATTTAAGATCTGTCGCCTCAATCGGAAATTGCACGGGAATCGGCCCCATTTGAGTCATTAAAGTGGTATCGCCGATAAACAGCACAGTGCGAGAGCTATCATCATTACCCTCAATATCGACAGGAGTTAGCCTTTTTATGGTCGCTGACCGCGTGTCTGTGATCGACTCTTCACGGTAGAGGGCAGTAGTGTCAATCTTGAGAGCATCTATTTCATCTGAGTCCGGTTGCGCCATTATATTTCTCCAAGGTTATGTGCAAACTGTATATTAACATGTACTTCATTAATCGATGCTAAATTTGTATATATTACTTATCCGTCTGCCGGCGATTTTAAAAAATGATCTGAGGCCACAAGTAGGTTGCAAATTTTTTGGAGTTTGTTAACTGTATTGTGGTTACACTATTTACTAGCATAACTCAATTTTTGGACTAAATTGAATGGCTAGCTTCGAGTAATTGGTAAAAAAATATGAATATTGCAGTTATTGGTGCGGGATATGTAGGATTAGTGTCTGGAACATGTTTTGCTGAAATCGGATTAAAAGTGACCTGCATAGATACCGATGTGAGTAAGATTCAAATGCTGAAGGCGGG